>ERZ1034925.733-NODE-733-length-13095-cov-27.392638_pt1 | contig 13095 bp, 8 predicted proteins | sample MGYA00520687_ERZ1034925 | MGnify/ENA primary metagenome ERZ1034925 (study PRJEB33766, sample SAMN09781758) | gut metagenome | biome: gut microbiome | host: Homo sapiens | place: Madagascar | study: EMG produced TPA metagenomics assembly of the PRJNA485056 data set... | reverse complement strand
TTGTTTTATAATATAAGTGTAAAAAATACAATAACTACATAAATCATAAATATTTCACAACAACTTGTTATATATGAAAAGGAGAAAAAAATGCCAAAAACAAAAAGTTCAAAAGTTGAAAAGTTAGAAAAAGACTTAGCAGCAAGCACTTTAGTTGACAACGCAGAATCTCTTGAATTATTAATTCAAAGAGTTTCAAAAGCTCAAAGAATATATGCTACATTCTCTCAAGAAAAAGTAGATGCTATTTTTAAAGCTGCTGCAACTGCTGCTGATAAAGCTCGTATTCCTTTAGCAAAAATGGCTGTTGAAGAAACAGGCATGGGTGTTTTAGAAGATAAAATTATGAAAAACCACTTTGCTGCAGAATACATCTATAACAAACATAAAAGTACAAAAACTTGTGGTGTAGTTGAAGAAGATAAAGCAAACGGTATCAAAATCGTTGCTGAACCTTTAGGTGTTTTAGCAGGTATCGTACCTACAACAAACCCAACTTCAACAGCAATTTTCAAATCATTAATTGCTTTAAAAACAAGAAACGGTATCATCTTCTCACCACACCCTAGAGCACACAAATCAACAATTGAAGCTGCAAAAATCGTTCTTAAAGCTGCTGTTGAAGCAGGTGCACCAGAAGATATTATCGGTTGGATTGATGTTCCATCTATCGAATTATCTGGTCAATTGATGCAACATAAAGACATCGCTTGCATCTTAGCAACAGGTGGTCCTGGTATGGTTAAAGCAGCATACTCATCAGGTAATCCAGCATTAGGTGTTGGTCCTGGTAACACTTCTGCAGTTATCGACGAAACAGCAGATATTCAAACTGCAGTTTCTTCAATCCTTATGTCAAAAACATTTGATAACGGTATGATTTGTGCTTCTGAACAATCAATCGTTGTTGTTGACAGTGTATATGATGCAGTTAAAAAAGAATTATTACGTCGTGGTGCTTACTTAATGAGCGAAGACGAAATGAACAAACTTATAGCATTACCATTCATCGATCCAAACAGAGGAACTGCTCACCCACAAATCGTTGGTCAATCTGCACATAAAATTGCTGAATTAGCAGGTTTCTCAGTTCCTGAAAATGCAAAAGTTTTAGTAGCACAAAGACCTGAATTAAGTTGGGAAGATCCATTCTCAAGAGAAAAATTATCACCTATCTTGGCAATGTACAAAGCTTCTTCTTTCGAAGATGCTGCTGATAAAGCATACACACTTGTTTCAAAAGGTGGTGCAGGTCATACTTCAGTTCTTTACACAGATGACCGTAAAGAAGACAGAATCAATGCTTATGCTAAGAAAATGCCTTCTTGCAGAGTTTTGATTAACCAACCATCAAGCCAAGGTGGTATTGGTGACTTATACAACTTCAGAATGGAACCGTCATTAACACTTGGCTGCGGTTCTTGGGGTAAGAATTCAGTATCTGGCAACGTTGGAGTTAAAGACTTACTTAACTATAAGAGAGTTGCCGAAAGGAGAGAAAATATGCTATGGTTCAAGGTTCCACAAAAAGTTTACTTTAAACGAGGAGCTACTGATTTAGCACTTAGAGAACTTGAAGGCAGAAAGAAAGCATTCATCGTTACAGATAGATTCTTGTTCAACTCAGGTGCAGCTGATCAAATTATCAAAGTTTTAGATGAAGTTGGTATTGACCACGAAATTTATTTCGATGTTAAACCAGATCCAACTCTAAGCACAATTGAAGAAGCATACACAATTATGAAACCATTTGAACCTGATGTAATTATCGCATTAGGTGGCGGTTCTCCAATGGATGCTGCTAAAATTCTTTGGTTACGTTACGAACAACCTGATACAAACTTCTCTGATATTTCTATGAGATTCTTAGACATCAGAAAAAGAATTTGTAAGATTCCAGATCTTGGTAAAAAAGCAAAAATGGTTGCTATTCCTACAACATCTGGTACTGGTTCTGAAGTGACTCCATTCTCAATCATCACTGATGATAAAGAAGGTGTAAAATATGCTATCGCTGATTATGCTTTAACACCTTCAATGGCTATTATCGACCCTAACTTCGTTGATGGTATGCCAAAAGGTTTAACTTCATCATCTGGTATTGATGCTTTAGTTCACGCTTTAGAAGCATACGTTTCTTGTATGGCTACAAACTTTACAAACTCAAATGCTTTAGAAGCTTGTAAATTAGTATTCAAATACTTAAGAAGAAGTTATGAAAATGGTGCTTCTGATCCATTAGCAAGAGAAAAAATGCACTATGCTGCAACTATCGCAGGTATGGCATTTGCTAACTCATTCTTAGGATTATGCCACTCTATGGCTCACAAACTTGGTGCTATGTTCCACGTACCACACGGTGTTGCTAACGCATTGTTAATCAGACAAATTATTAAATATAACGCTACTGATTGTCCTAAAAAACAAGCAACATTCCCACAATACAAGTATCCATGTGCAGTTCAAAGATATGCTCAAGTTGCAGATGAACTTGGATTAGGTGGAAAATCTGATGAAGAAAAAGTTCAATTGTTAATTGATGCAATTGACAAATTGATGAAAGACATCAACTTACCAAATTCTATTAAAGATTTCGGTATCGCAGAAGATGACTTTATGGCTAAATTAGATGAAATGGTTGAATTAGCATTCGACGATCAATGTACAGGTGCTAACCCAGTTTATCCTATTATGTCAGATATGAAACAAATCTATCTTGATGCTTTCAATGGTGTAGTAAGAGATTACTATCCAACTGCTAAAAAATAATTCATATTTTGAATAAAGCAAAAAAGAGTGTTCTTTCAAAAGAGCACTCTTTTTTTACTATTTTGTAAAGAATTTTTATAAAATAGGTTTAAAATTTTTGGAAAAAATGTTAAAATATAAATGGTAATAACGACCATTTATCCTAACTGCATGAGGTACATGAATTATGAGTCTTTTTGATAAACACAATAGAACTGCAATGGAAACAGAAATTTATGAACAACCTGACATTTTAGAAGGTATCGTAAAAAATGAAGGTATAGACAAAATAGACGTCCCGAAAGATGTAAACAAGATTATTCTTGTTGCGAGTGGTTCATCATATCATTGTGCAAGATTTTCTGCAGACTTATTAGGTAATATTGCTAATATTGAGGCACGTGCAATATATTCTAGTGAGTTCTTATTAAAAAGAATTATACCAAAAGATAAAGGTACACTATATATATTTATTACTCAATCTGGTGAAACATCAGATACAGTAAAAGCATTAGAAAGAGTAAATAATGGTTTTGAGATAAATGGCGAAAGATATACACTTGATACATTATGTATTACAAATAAACCAGATTCTACAATATGGAAACATTCAAAATATCACGTAAATTGTCTTGCTGGCACTGAACAAAGTATTGCCGCAACAAAATCATTTACTGCTCAAATGCTATGTGTATTAATTATTGCACTTAAAATTGCTAAAAATAAAGGTTACAATACTGACGAATATATACAATCATTAGAAAAACTTCCAAATGTATTAAGAGAAACTCTTGAACTAAGACCAAAAGTTAAACAATTAGCAAGACTTTTAGCCAAACAAAGTATTGTAGTAATGTTAGCAGAAGGCATATCTTATGCAATTTCAAAAGAAGGTGCTTTAAAAATAAAAGAAACGTCTTATATGAATATTAATGCTGCACTAATTGGTGAATTTATGCATGGTCATCTAGCAGTATTAAACCATAAAGCATCTGTAATATATTTATCTGTACACGGAATTTCCCCAGGAGCTGCAGATAATCTTGATAAAATAAAAAAAGAATACAATCCATCAATATTCATTATTGGGAAACATAACAACAAATATATTTCAAACTTCAATATCAATATTGATTGCGAAAACGAAATTCTTCAAATGTTTTCGAATGCAGTAATATGTCAATTATTAGCATTAGAAATTGCAACACGATTACATAGAAATATTGATAAACCAAAAGGTTTAAAAAAAGTTGTTATACAATAAGTAATATTTTGTTTTTATTTCAATTTTTATAGTAAAATTAAACTATGGATAGAAAAGAATTTTTAAATGTAAAACGCATAGTTATTAAACTGGGTACTAATGTCTTAAGAAACGAAAATGGTGATGTTGCACTTTCTAGGATTTATTCTTACATTGAAAGTATAGCAAAACTTGTCAAATCAGGCAAAGAAGTAGTTCTTGTAACGTCAGGTGCTGTTGGTTTAGGTAAGAAAAAATTAGGTCTTTCAAACACCGAAGGGATTGCTCTAAAGCAAGCATGTGCTGCTATCGGACAAGGTAAATTAATGTCTTTATATGAAGATGGTTTTGATGCCTATGATATTGTAGCAGGACAAATTTTATTAACAGAAGATGATTTTTCTCAACGAAAAAGATATTTAAGTCTAAGAACCACTCTTAATAGATTATTAGAAATGCATGCTGTACCTATTATCAACCAAAATGATACAGTAACTGTTATTGATTTAGATGACACACTAGAACAAATTCAAATGTGTTTTACTGACAATGATAAACTTTCAGCATTAGTTGCAAGTGAACTTGACGCAGATTTGCTATTAATTTTATCTGATGTTGATGGATTATATAACGCAAATCCTAAAGATAATCCTGACGCAAAAATAATAAAAGAAGTTAAGGGTGTTTCAAAAGAAATTCTTGCACTAGGTACAGATGCCTCTGAAGGTGGTCGTGGTGGAATGAAAACAAAACTTGAAGCAGCAAGACTTGTAACAAGGTTTGGCGGAAAAGTTCTAATTGCAAACGGTAAAATACCTTATGTAATCGACGAAATATTTAATTACGAAGATATTGGTACGGCATTTGTTCCAGACGACGAATATCTAACAGAAAAGAAACGTTGGATAGGCTATGCAACTAACATAATTGGTAAGGTTATCGTAAATAATGGTGCTAAAGATGCAATCCTAAAAAAAGAATCTAGCCTTTTACCGATTGGAGTCATTGGTGTTGTAAATGATTTCAAACGTGGAGAAGTAGTTTCTATTAGAGATGAAGATGATGTAGAATTTGCAAGAGGTGTTGCAAACTACAACTCAGATGACTGTAAACGTATTATAGGAAATCACTCTAAAGAAATCCTTAAAGTACTTGGTTTCAAGAATTACGATGCAATTATAACGAGAGATTATATAACTATTTTATAGTAGAAGGTTTTATATATGGAAAATACAGATTTTATCAAACTTGCGAAAGAAGCAAAAAAAGCTTCTGTTAAAGCACAAGGCTTATGTTCTGATACGAAAAATAAGGCATTAAAAGCAGTTGCAAAAGCAATTGAAGATAATAAACAAAAGATTTTCGATGCAAACAAAAAAGATTTGGAGTTTGCAGCAGAACTTGTTAAAAATGGAGAATTATCAAATGCCACTTTTAACAGATTAAAACTTGACGAAAACAAAATGAGAGATATGATTCAAGGTATCCTTGATATTTCGAACTTAGAAGACCCTGTTAATAAAAAACTTTTGGTAAGAGAACTTGATGAAGGCTTAACACTTTACAAAGTATCTTGTCCTATTGGTGTTTTAGGTATCATCTTTGAAGCAAGACCTGATGTTATTTCTCAAATTTCTTCACTTGCTATAAAGTCATCTAATGCAGTAATTTTAAAAGGTGGAAAAGAATCTAAAAATACAAATAAAACAATCTTGGAAATAATTAATTCTGCATTAGACACTATTGAAGAATTTCCAAAGAACTTTTTAAACCAAGTATTTTCAAGAGATGATGTTGCAAAAATGCTTGATGCGGACAAATATATTGATTTAATAATTCCAAGAGGTGGAAATAATTTAGTTAAATTCATTAAATCAAATACAAAAATTCCCGTATTAGGACACGCAGATGGAATTTGTCATATATATATTGATAAAGATGCTGATATTGAAATTGCTAAAAGAGTTGTTATTGATGCAAAAACTCAATACCCTAGTGCTTGTAACACTGTTGAAACACTTTTAATAAATAAAAATTTTGATAAAGCCGAAGAACTACTACAAGCAATAAAAGATGCAGGAGTAGAATTAATTTCCAAACCTGAAACATGGCACAAAGAATATTCTGATTTGAAACTTGCTTACAAATACATTGATAACGTTGATGAAGCAATTGAACATATCAATGAATATGGTTCAGGTCATACAGAATCTATAATTACAAATAACAATAAGAATGCTGAAAAATTTATGAATCTTGTCGATTCAGCAGGTGTATATCACAACGTATCAACTAGATTTGCAGATGGTTTCAGATATGGTTTTGGTGCGGAAGTAGGTATTTCTACAAACAAAACTCACGCAAGAGGACCTGTTGGTATCGATGGACTTGTTATATATAAATACAAACTTATTGGAAACGGTCAAATTGTAAAAGACTATGCAAATGGAACAAAACAATTTCACCATAAGGACTTATTATAATGACTAAAATTGCCGTAATTGGTTTAGGTTTAATAGGTGGTTCAATATTCAAAGACCTATTAACACTAGGTTACGATTGTATTGGAATTTCCCAATCGCAACAAGGTATCGAACACGTATATTCTGATTATTCATATCTAAAAGATAGAGAATTGATTTTTGTGTGCAAAGAAATGAACAAAACAATACAAGTTCTAAAAAATATTGAAAAATACATTAAACCAAATACAATCGTAACTGATGTATGTTCACTGAAAGAATTTGTATGTAAAGAAACATATAATTACAATTTTATACCATCACACCCAATGGCAGGAACAGAATTTAGTGGTTGGAATAGTGCAATAGAAGGTTTATTCAAAGGTGCGAAATGGGTAATAACACCAACAAATAACAAATACAAACCTACAAGGTTAGAAGATATTATAAAAGAACTGGGTGCTGAAATAGTTTACACAACACCACAAAAACATGATGAAGCAGTTGCTTTAATATCTCACATGCCAATGGTTTTGGCACAAGCATTATTTGATACGATAAAAGATAATGAACTTGCTTTAAAACTTGCTTCTAGTGGCTTTAGAGATATGACAAGATTAGCACTATCAAGTGTCGATATGGCTAATGATATGGTCACACTAAATTCTAAAAATATAGAAACTGCCATATTAAAACTATACAGTTCAATTGGTTCTTTAACAAAAGATAATTACAAAGAAAAAATCTCTTCAATTAAAGACCAACGCACAAAAATGTATAAAGACGGTAAAAATATCTTATAACAAACTTTTGTATAATTTTAGATATTCTTGAGAACTTTTTCTCCAACTGAAATCTGATTCCATGGCAGATTTACGCATAGCATTGAATGTATATTTATCTTTATATACACCAATTGCACAATCAATTGCTTCCTTCATCTGCCAACCATCATAGCCCCAGAATTTAAAACCAGTTGAATTATCTAACGGATAACCCACAACTGTATTATCTAAACCACCCGTTGCTCTTACAATAGGCAATGAACCATAACGCATAGCAATCAATTGGCTTAAACCACAAGGTTCAAATTTTGATGGCATTAAAAAGAAATCGCTACCTGCATAAATTTGGTTTGCTAAATCAGCCTTATAACCAATATATGCACGAATATTTGATGTATTATTTGATAACCAAATCAAAAGATTTTCATAAGAAGAATCACCTGAACCTAAGAACACAAAATCAGCATTCATATTCTTTAATTCATTTTCAACTTGTCTAATTAAATCAATACCTTTTTGAGGTACAAGACGAGAAATCAAGGCAATTAACGGACGTTCAGGATTATATTTAAGTCCAAAATATTCACAAACTTTCTTTTTATTTTTCACTGATTTTACATCAAAGTTTTTAACAATATTTTTATCTGTTTTTGGATTAAACACACTATAATCAATACCGTTTAATATACCAACTAACTTATCAGTACAACCTCTCAATGTATAATCCATACCTTCACCATATTCACCAGTTAAAATTTCTTGAGCATATTTAGGTGATACAGCAATAACCTTATCTGAATAATTTATAGCACCTTTCATCCAGTTTACATGTCCATAATGTTCACAACCCCATTCATTATAAACAATATCTTTACGCATATTAGCAAAATCAAGAATATCTTCAAACCAAACACCTTGATATGCCAAATTATGAATTTCAAATACATTCTTTGTCTTAGACCAAAACTCATCAAATTTATAATTTGCTTTAATATACAACGGAATCATAGCCGTATGCCAATCATTAGAATGTATAACATCTGCTCTAAAATTCAATTGTTTAGCATATTCTAAAGTAGCAAGAGAGAATGCAACATATCTTTCGTGTTCATATCTTGTATCCAACCATTTAGGATAAACCTCTTTAAAACAAGTAAAATACCAATCACTTTGTACAAAAAAGACATTTATATTTGTTTCAGGAAGTTTTGTCATAAAAAGTTTGAATTTTTGTGGGTGTCCACCAAAATCAATCCACATTTCAGAATTTTCAAGTTCTTTAATTCCAAATTTATTTTTATCAATACAACCATGTAAAGGTGTAAAAATCGCTATTTCAGCATCTTTTTCTAAATACTTTGGTAAACTTCCAACAACATCAGACAGACCTCCTGCCTTTGAAAATGGTGCTACTTCTGCAGATGCAAACAAAACTTTCATAATTCACCCCTTATATTTTACTATTATTTATGCTTCAGGTTCTTCCTGAACAGTTGGTTCAACTTCAATATTAGGATCCGTCATTGCCGCAGCCTCACTATTTTCAATTGCTTCTGCAGCATCTTCTGCGGCTTTTTCCTCTTCTAACGCAACTTGTTCTGCTGCAATTTCGTCCTTAAATTGTTGCATATATTCTGGATCTAATAAATTTTGATTTTCTATATATTTATAATATGCTTCAAAATTATATTTTTCTGCCTCATATTTAATTCTGTATATCAATACAGGTATTTCAGATTTTTTACTTTCAATCTTACATACGATATTCAATGTTAAAATATGGGTAATCAATACCAACAAACGACTCTTCACGTGATTACGTTTTAATGTATTTGATACAGATGTAATCAAATCATACGCATCTTCATATAAACCTTTATCTTTCAATAAAGATGATTTAAACCAATTTGTAAGTTCTATCAAATTTGTAAAACCAGATTTCTGAGAAATCTTATAAACATCATCATAAATTGTTTCGCACTTTTTCCAAGCACCTTGTTGCTCTAAAATAATTTTTTGATATGAATATCCGATAATTAAATCACAAATCAATGATAACAATTTCATATCATCATTTTGAATAGAAAGTTTTGCTTTATAAATATTTTGTGCAAATACATTATATCCTTCATCAAATGATTTGAATGCTAATAATAAATTAGATATAAATATTGAAATAACATCACTAGAAATTCCAGCATCATTGTCAAATTCTTCCATGTGAATTTGTTTTTCTAACAATTTTAAATAATCCTTAGAAAGAACTTCCATACCTAATTTTTCTTTAACAGTTTCAAAGAATTTATCTAATGAATTGTCACAAACCAAGATTCTAGATAGAGCAGAGAATACTAATGTTTCCATAACGTAAGACATAAACTCTTCTTTATCAACACCATTGTCAACCATTATACCTAAAAACTCAGGGGTTATCGTAGAGATTATCTTGTCGCATATTGTAATACATTGACTATATTTTGACAAATGGAATGTAATTTTTGCATAAATACAAGAATATAATACAAACTGTGGTGTAAAATCTTGCCCTTCTCCAACCAATTTAGGATTCAAAATTCTTGTAAGAATATTTTGGATACATTGTTGTGCTAACACATAATCATTACCACTCAATGCTGAGTCAAGAACTAAATTTGAAACATTAACAATAGTTTGATCATCATTATTCTTTGTTGCATTAGCCAATATTGATTTTGAAATTGTATAAACTTTTGTAGAAGGATATCTATTTAAGTGATTTACTAAAATAGAATACAATTCATTCTTACGTTCAACTGCTTCACCATCTCGAATACCCATCTCATCAAGCAAACTAAAATAATATTTTGCACCATTTAAATAAGATGAGAAATCGCCAAAATACAATGAAGTCATAGCACACTCATATACTCTAGGTAATTTTTCATCATTAAGTTCCATTTGATTATATAAATCAAAATTTCTATAATCCAAATTATTAACAATATTTGATGCTAAAATTTTCTTTGTTTCTGGTGATAAAATTTTATATAAAGCAGGTTTAAATATTCTTAAGTTTTGCACCACAACAATTGAATCTTCATAAATAATTAAACCTTTTTCTAATAATGATTTAATTGCTTCATCTAATTTTTCAATATTCAATTTTTGTAACAAACTAATATGTGCATGTCCTTCTAACAAAATCGTATAAGCAATAACTAACCCTTCACTTTCAGGTAATAACTTAAATCTTTTTGCAAATAATTCTTTGATTGTACCAGGGAAAACAATGGTTTTCTCTGAATTTATCATCAATTTTCCTTCATAAGTTACAAACACATTTGAATCTTTCATATATTGAAGTGCATTTTTAAAATATGTTAAACTACCGGCACACCTTTCTTCCAATTTTTTAAAATAAAAGGATTCTTGTATTTCTTCAATATTTTCAGGGATAGTTGCTAAGAACTCTGAATATAATCCTTTCGTAACATTTATTTCTTTATAGAATGGGGAATGCAACAATCTTGGAATATTTTTATATACAGAATATTCAGAACGTACAGTAACAACAAAAGTTATATTCAAATCCTCTAAATTTACTAAGGTTGAGATATAATCTATTATGATTTGTAAAGATGATTCATCTATCAAATCAAAATTATCAATAAAAATCAATGCTCCACTTAGTGAAACTAAAAATTCACGTAACATATTTCGATAAAAAATAAAAGCATTGTCTGGATCAAGTTCAGGTGCTGGTTTGCTTATCAATAAATTAAACAACATGTTATCTTTATCAATTGCAGATAATAATTGAACCGCTCTGTCAGCCAAATCTTTCTGTTTTTCATCTAAATGCAAATATCTAGCAATCAAACTTTTAAATAAAGAATATGGTTTGTACCTAAAATTATCCTTACAAACAACATGCATCACATTCTTTGACTTTGATTTCAAGAATGTCAACAAGTCGGTTGTTGGTAAATCTCGTCTTTCTGTTGTTTTAAGTACAACAAAAGCCTTCTGAGATAATATTTCATCTAAGGTCTGGAATATATTATGAGCCGGAATAGATAAGAATTGTCCCTCTGTGGTGATATCAATTGCTTTATTTCCATACAACACCTCATTTAGAGTGTCATCATCATCATAAATTTTTAATTTTGGTAACTCATTTGGACCTTTTAGGATACTTGTATCTTCTACTTTTTCTTCTTCTACAATTGGGATAATCTGGTCTTCAAGTGGAAATTCATAGAACATCAATAATTCATCACCTACTTGAGAGGAGTAAATCATTTCCAAAGTATATTCACGAGAAATTATATTATTAACATATTGGTCTGTAATCAACTGCAAACCATCTGTATATTTTTCTACTGTATTATCTTTAATAAGTTTAATATTCAAACCTGTATTAAACTCGTTATTATCTGTTTCAAAAGTTTTTTTCAAAATAGTCATTTTGCAATGCAAACGTACATTTTTACTTTTTTTAAGTTTATAACTAATTCCACCTATTTTATTTAATAATTCGATTGCAGATTTTACTGCTTTTTTAACAGAACTAGTAAGTGAAAACTCTTTGTAATACTTAATTACGTAAGTTTCACCAAAAACTTGAGCACGGTTATCTTGGCTCTTTGCATATCCAAAAAGTGCTTGACGTAATTTTTTCTTGAATTTATTGAATATTGTCTTATTTTTAAGTGCAGGTCTTAAATCTTCAAGGTTAGGAAAAGTAATTGCCAAACAAGCATATTCTTCCGTTTCAGCCTCATTCATAATAACACTCTTGGCAGTATCAAATCCACACTTTCGACACTTGCCAAGTATATTAGGTCCAGCAGTACCACAATTGTGACATTTCACAATAATAACGTAACCGCACTCTTCACAGACTGCAGTTCTATTCAATTTATGACAAACAGGACATTCTAAAAGTAAGATTTTTTTACAAAAAGGACATACCTTGTCTGTATCTTTAACCTCGTTACCGCACTTTGGACATTCCATAAATACATTATAATATAAAAACAATACGTACTCAATAGATTGTTACAACATAAACTCTTCTTATAAAAAAGAAAAAGGTCGATACAAATCGACCTATAACCTTATCTTACTATCTTATTCCCATATCCCATAAGGGACGCTACTCCTGTCGTTTATATACGAACCAGTTTCACTGAAATCTTCGTTAATAAAGTTTTCTCCATAAATATTCCTATTTATTCTTCCTATAATTTATTTTTTCTTTTTCTAATATTCCTCCATATTAAACATTACAATATATCTAGATTAAACTAAATTTTTTGTTTCTTCTAATGCATATAAAAATTTTCCAGGATTTTTAAAACCAGCAGCCTCTAATTCGACTGATTTATCATTATAAGCAGAAATTCTTTTTGATGTACCATTTGAATTATTATCAATTAAATGAGCAATAACAGGAGAATCTTCACCTAAAACATTTTCTAAGAATTCTAATGAAAAATCAGAACCATTCAAGGCTTCAATACTTGCTACATTTTTACCAATACGACTTGTAGATTCTTCATTAACAGGAGCAGAGATTCCAGCCATTTCAAGCATTGCAGATAAATCATCTTCTTCACCTTTAACATTTGTAGAGAATGATGCTCCCATTAAAGAACTAATAGATGTATCATTATAAATTTCACTAGCATCAACTCCAGCAGAAGCACATTTATTTTCAATTTCTGAATCAAATAACAATTTTTCAGATTGAGTATCAATTTTATCTAAATTAGCACCTTGTTTTGCAATACCTTTACCAATATTAAATAATTCAGATTTTAAATTATTGAAATCAATGCCCATTATATACTCCTTTAATTATTTCCTATATATA
>ERZ1034925.730-NODE-730-length-13155-cov-5.090611_pt1 | contig 13155 bp, 21 predicted proteins | sample MGYA00520687_ERZ1034925 | MGnify/ENA primary metagenome ERZ1034925 (study PRJEB33766, sample SAMN09781758) | gut metagenome | biome: gut microbiome | host: Homo sapiens | place: Madagascar | study: EMG produced TPA metagenomics assembly of the PRJNA485056 data set... | reverse complement strand
ATGTCGCCCCGCAGCGCCAGCACCGTGAACACCACCGTCAGCAGCAGCGTCACCAATGACTTCACGCTCAGCAGATTCGAAAGCCGTTTCATGATCTTTTCCATGTTATGTACTCCCTTCGTCGTCCGATTTTTTTGCAAATACTCTCTTGGCAAGGAGCATGAGCAGCTCCCCGCCGAACGCCGCTCCGGCGAAAGTCAGGACGTCGGATAAGTCCACATCCCGGCCCGTCGCCAGCGCTGCCGTCTTGACCGCCGCCGCCCAGAGCAGCACGCCGAACAGCACCCAGATGCAGAAATACACCAGCTGCCGTGCCATCTTCCCCTTCGTCAGGCGGCTTTTCCGGATGCGCCTCATACAATCCCCGCATGGGCCAGCGCGAAACCGACCAGCGCCCCCACAATGGCTGTCACAACCGCCTTGACCAGCGCTTCCCATTTCCCGCCCGGAATGGCCTTGAGGCTCTTCACGTCGTCCTTGATCTCACTGACATTGGCCTCGATTGTCTCCTGCTTCGTCGCCAGCACCTCTACCGAGGTCGCCAGCTGATGCAGCGCCCGATTGTCCTCCTCTAAGTCGTTGATGCGGTGCGTGTTGCTCTTGGAGCGCTGGTCGATCTCCACGATCTTTGCCTGAATTCCATCATCCATCTCTTACTTCCTTTCCCGGCATAGAAAATGCCGCCCTGTCATACTTGACAAAGCGGCACATTCGGCTATAATGGAAGTAGAAAAGGGCGCTACCGATAAGCGGTCAGCTCCTCATAAAGTGCATTGAAGTAATCGCCGGACTTTCGAGGGAACGGCGATTACTTCTTCTTTATGATCTGAATAATCTGAATAAACAGACCAACGATGCCGATCAGCACAAGGCAGAACTGAAACAGTTCACCGTATGTAACCATATGCATCCCCCCTCTCTATGGAGGGGGCAGAAGTCCCCTCCGTTCGGAGGAGCGTAACCGCCTACCGTATATCGTAGCGCCCTGCCTCATTGCTGAGGCACGTCCATCATAGCATGAACGCAGCGCCTTGTCAATTTCCGCCAAACGGCGGATTTTTGCTATGCAAAAGCATAGCAAAATACGAAATGTGCCATTTCCTCGCCCCTGCGGGGCAACCGGAAATGATGCACAAAAACTTCATGCACCGACATTTGCGCATTTTCGTGGTGCGGTGCTCACGCATGAAGTTTTATGCCTGTTCCTGCCAGCCTGCCGGATATGCTGTGGGTGAATACACGTTCGCGTCGATCAGGCTGATGTAGTGCTTGCCGTTGAAGGTGATCTTGTCGCCCTTTTTGTAGGCATCGTGCGCACCAGTAGGTTGTACGAATTCCGGCCATTCATCCAGTGAAACGACTACGAACAGCGCCGGTGTAATATCCGGCATCCAGTCTGCCTGTGAGGTATGCGCCTGAACCACGCGATATAGCACATTCTTATATTGCAGCCGCTCATCGACCGCATAAGCATGGCCTGTCACCCACTGGGGAAAGAGCTCCACCGCTTGCAGTGCATCTTCGTCGCTCAAATTGACAGAAGCTTTTTCAATGTATGGCCGCAGCGCCCTCGCCCGTTCTGTGTAGCCCATCATTCCGCCTCCCCAAGTAAAATTTTCGCCGCCAGTTCCGCGTCGGCTTTCTCCGCCCGCAGCGTTTCCGTCTCTGTCGGCCTGCCCATTTTGCACGTCACCGTGCCATTCCGGTTGTCCGTGATGCTCCCGGCCACAGAGTAATCCGAATTGTCAAATTCCGAGACCTGTTCCGTCGTCTCGCCGGTCGGCTGGCCATTTTCATCCAACGCCGGTACATTTTCCCGCTGCACGACGCTCCATGCTGCACCGTTTACAAACAGCGCCGCAGCCTCACTGTAGCCCATCGTCAGCGTAATTGCCTTGCTGTCCCGGTCATCCCATTCCCGGTCGGACAGCTTCCCGTTGATTGCCGCAGGATACTCCGTCCCGCCAATTTTCACATACGTCATTTCCATTTCTCCTTTTGTTTTTAAGTCACGATTGTCCCATCGTCAGCAACCATCGTCTCAGACGGAAGCACAAAAGCCGGACGAACACCTCTCGTACTGTTTGCTTGTGTAGTAAGCTCACTACCATCTGAATAAATGCAATACACACTATAATCATTAGGGGGATTGCGGTCTGGAGTACGAAGCCACCATACGACCGCTGTTCCATTCAGATATGCGATTCGTTTTTTGACCGCAGACGTTCCTGTGCCGGATTCAAAATACGACAGCCTTGCTCCGTCGTTCATATATGGAACATCAGTCCAACCAATTTCATATCCGGACAGCAGGAAGATTTTGCAAGACAAGCCGTTTGCACCGCTCAGATTACTGCCACCAGTGCCACCGACGTTGTACGGAATCTTGACTTGCGTGATGATGTTCCGAACTTTACTGTCAACCAGATTTAAGAATGCGCCGTTCAGGTAGGAATGAATGTCGCTGTCTCCGTACCTGTTAGAATAGCTGTTCCATTGACGGGTTTCGTAGCAATCTTTCATCAGCAGCCACGTTCCATTGCAGCTATCGTCATACAATGCGCTGTTCTGTGGAATCCCCTGATTCACAACAAGGAACTCCCGAAGTGTGCCGTTCACCGCAATTTTCACCGTGCTTCCAACCGGAAGTGCCGAGATCGGCGTACCGCTCACCAGTGCAATGTCATACCCCGTCCCGTTTATCAGCGTCCGCCCCTTCTGAATGGCATACGCCGTCCCGTTAATGAGGCATTTTCCGCTCTTGACCTCATACGCCGTTCCACCGATGAGTGTCTTGTGCGTTCCGCGTACTTCCGGCCCTGCCGTAAACGCGCCGCTTCCGGCATTCTGGTAGAACACGCTGTTCACATCGTCCCACAGGCCGATTACGCCGGATGCATTTTTGCACGGAATGAAATCCCGTACCAGACTTCCGTTCTGGTAGATTTTTGCGGAATAAATCTTGATCTGCGAACCGTACATTTTGCTCCCAGCGTAATTGATTGCGCCGAGCAGCAGCGGATAGTTTGTCTGGAACGACGTGTAGGCCGGAGAGCCTGCCGCAGCCCCGTCAACCGTAATGGTGTTTTTCGAGCACACAAACAAATGTCTCACCGTTGCCTCAGCCGAAACTGTTACGTTCGTAGAAGCGTAGTAAAATCCGAAATTTGTGCCGTTGTGCCAAACGCCATATTCGTCCGCATTCTGTGCCGAATTTGCCGCACCGAAAATGCACTGCCACCCGGAAACCGTCGTCATCTGGAAATCGATCGTTACCCCGAAATCCTGATTCGGATTCAATCCGGTATCGACGTACTGTGTCCCCGAACTTTGGATATATTCCAGCTCCGTATACCCGCCCGGTAAACTCATCTCATCACCGCCTTATCCATACACCCAAGCAATGGCACCGTTCACCGCTGGCGTCACCTCCGCCGCGTTCAGGCTTTCTCCACGCGCCATCAGCGTCGTATAATTTGTATCTGCCGCGTTCACATTTGTTGTCCGGTTCAATCTGGCGTTGACTGAAACATTATCCACATTTCCAAGCCCAACATCTGATTTCGTAACCGTCTGTTTCGGATGCACATGATCTCCTCTGGCATACGCGCTTTCCGAACCAGCCGACGCCGTCCCCGGCGCTTTCGGTTTGGTATCGGAGGGTTGTGGTTTGCTGCCCCATGCGACCTTGTTGTTCTGGACGTCAGACACCGCCTGATCGATCTCTGCGCCAGTGTGCGCACTGTTGTACTGGTCTGCCATAAAATCACTCCTTCATGCAGAGAAATTCCTTGCCGTCTGCCGTCAGCATGGTCTTGGTCGTGCCGGACGGCACAAAACCATAGTTATCGTTCCAACTTCCATCCGCACCCTGTGCATAGAGGGAGATTCGATATTCTCCGTCACCACTCAGGAGAAAATCGTCGTAGACCTCAAAGGTTCGCTCCGTCCCCGCCGGGGTCTGGGAAAAGGACGCAATGAGCGCCCCTTTCCCGCGGCCCCAGTCCTCGCCGGTTTTCGTCGCGCGGCACTCAAAGGCCGTGTAAGCGATGTCCGACGAGAATTTAACGGTGATGGAATCGAAACCGGAGACTGCCGAGATTTTATTCCCCGTGATGGTGAACGTCAGTCCCGGCGCGGCCATTATGCCACGCTCCAAGTCCCGGCGGCGTTCTTCACAAAGACCTTGATGATCTTCGTGCCGTCGCCGGAGGATGCCGTCGCAAGGTCGACGCCCTTGATGGTGACATCAATCGCCGTGGCCTTCTTGTAGCCGCCCTTGCTGCCGGAAGTGTTTGTGGAGCCGCCAGTGGTCGGGATCTGCGTACCGGCGTCGTGGAGGCTGCTGGTGCTCGGCACGACACGCACCGTGTATTCCTCGAAGTCCACGTCGCAGGTGAAGGAGAACGCGCAGGTGTCGAAGCCGGAGACTTTGGAGATCCTGGTCTTATCGGGGCCAGTGATCATGACCACCGGAACAGCCGTATTGACCGTGATAGAAGCTGTGACTGCAGCCGTTTCGTTGCCGACGTCATCCCGCACCTTGATATGTACGGTTTTCAGGCCATCGCCTTCCGTCAGGACGATAGACTTGCTGGCCGCGAAGGTTTCCCACGATGCGTCTTCTTCCGTTGCAGCCGCCTTAATGCCCCAGAGCTTCATCTGGTAGCCGGTCTTGGTTTCATCCGTCAGCGTGATCGTTGCGGTGACGGTGTTGCTGGTTGCATACGTCGCGCCGTTGTTGAGCTTCAGTGTCAACCCAGACGGTGCAAGCGTATCAAGAATTAGATTGAAAAAACTCGCCATAGGTTATGCCCCTTTCGTTTCGCTCAGTTCGATGTATAAATATCCGCCCGGGCGGGTATAGATGGGTTCTTCGCCGATGCAGGCATTCTTGATGCCCATCTCACCGACAAACAACTCTTTGATTTGTTCTTCTCCGACAGTAACCATTCCGTCACCCCCGAATCAGATACAGTGTCTTCGCGTCCTTGACGGCCAGTGCGTCATATTCCGCCCGGTCGAGGGCTACGATGGTGTCAATCTGCGCGGATGAGACGTTGCCGCCACCACTGCCGCCGGGTGACACCCGCAGAGGCGGGATTCCAAACCGGACATTTGGTGCAGATCCGCTGTCAAAGCCGAATTGAATTTTCGGTTTTCCACCGATGTCAAACCGGATCGCCATCACAGCACCACCTTGCTGATGGAATCCTCCACGCGGACGGCCCCGGCGCTCGTGCCGATGATGACCGGTTCCAGCGTCCCGGTAAACTTCACGCGGATCTGTACCGGCTGCGCCGCGCCCTTGAACCCGAACGTCTCTTCCTGCGTCAGAGGGAACAGGAAGTTTCCGTCTGTGTCCGTCGTGACCTCGCCGGGGTAGATTTTGCGCAGCTTGCCGACGATGAACTCGATCATTTCAATCTTGCTGAGATCAAGCGCCTCGCCGTCCTGCGTTCCAGTAAATACAATGGCGTACTGGTCGCCTTGCATGATTTTCAACATTGCCCTCCCCTCCGATCAGTATCCATAGACATATGCTTTATAAGTTCTTCCGGACTGGAATATATATGAACTAGTCACCACTTCCAGCGAGTTTTCCGTGAATTTGAGCGTGGTGTCCCGGCCAGAACTCATATTAAGCGTAGTGCCACCATTTAGGTACATCACGACGCCGTAGGATTCATATGCAGATACCCCAAGCGCGATGTCTCCGCCAGATGGAACAATATGTTCGCAGATTGCGTTGTTCACTGTCGGGAGCGAAAACCAATCGCCTTCCATGATCGATAGAATCAGCCCATAGTATCCGGCCAACTTCAAGGAAGTTTGCCCGCTCAGTGACAAGTTCAGAGTTGAGCTTCCTGTGCCTGCCCCCTCGTAAACCGCAACTACCGGCGTTTTTGCAGTTCCGGTCACGCCGAAAATGCTTTTCCCGTTCGCAATGTTCGCGGCAATCAGATTTGCATCCTTCTGTACCGTCAGACTGGAAAACCCGTCATACCCGCTGTCCGGCCTTGCGGTATACGGAAGCGAAGAGGGCAGAACAGATTTACTCTGCAAATTCGCGCTCCCGCCGCCTCCCATGACTTCTACGCTCATTTCCTCACCGCCTTTACAATGACTGGAATATTGACCGTCGGAACAGTCCCAAGCGCCTTCAATACATTGCTGGTTGCGCTCCCACAGATCTTCGCTTTGGAAAACGCGTCGTACTGTGCAACCGTCGCATTCGGCGCTACGCTGACAACGATGTCGTAGCTGGCGTTCGGATAGGCCGATTCGAGGGAATATGTCTTGCTGCTCCATCCGGAAGATAAGATCGTCACCGCCGTATAAGTGGCCTTGACGTAGTCAGGGATGCCGCCTGCGGCCTTTACTTTTCCGGAAGGGTCGTATTCGGTTTCCTGCATATCTCCGGTTCCTGCGCCGCTTGCGCCGCGACAATAGCCTGCGTCAATCGTTTGCCCGTTCGAAAGGGTCAGAATCAGGTGATAGCGGGAATCGATACTCGCGCCAGTGACGGAAACGCCGTCATCGCCGTTGACCTGTCCGGCGTCGATTGTGGAACCGTCCGTTGTGGTCAGAATCAGATGGCCGGACGTGTTCACCGTCGCGCCGTTGATCTTCGCCGCCTCGATACCCGCGTTCTTTGCAAAGGTTTTGAGCATCGCACCGGTCACAAGCCTGGTCGTGCCGTTCTGCGAAACAAGAATCAGGTCAGTGTCACCGAACGCCGAGGCTGTCGAAAAGTCCGATATTTTCTTGTATGTATCAGCCATTTTCGCCCTCCGTTGCTCTCTCCACAGTCTTTTCCATCCTGTCCAGTTCGTTGTTGATCGCTACGATGGCATAGCAATCTTCACGTCCGGAAACACGCACCCGGTTCAATGCTGTACGGATCAGATTGATAGATTCTTTCATGCTTTCCATATGTACCTCACAAGTTTGTTTGTGCGCCGTTTTTGACCACCTTTACAGTGCCTTGCGTAAAATTGATTAAAAGCCCGGTTCCCATTCCACCGTCACCAACCCACATTTCATGTCCATTGCCTCGGAAAAGCTTTTCCACATATGCAGAGGATGTGTCTCCCAGAATCAGTGCGGGATACGTTCCGTTGATCCCAAGTACCGCTTTCAGGCCGCTGCTCGTGAAAATCCTCATGCCGTCGCTTGAGATCTGCGCATAATCATAGCCTCCGGCAATTGCACGTAGCGTACATCCAACAATGTCCATGCCATAGAGATATCCGGTCGTAATATTCGTAGCATCCAAATTTGTCACCTGAATTTGGCTTGCGTCGATAGAACCGATTTTGACATTTCCCGTAATATTTACGCCGTATTTCGACAGCGTAATGGACGCACCGTTCGTACCAGCAGAATAGCTCAGTGACAGGGAGTTGAGGTTCAAATCGATTGCTGACTGAACCTGTGTGCTGTCTACCTTGCCCTGGACAGAAAGAGCAATCTGTTCCGTGGTCTTCTTGATTTCAGAAAAGGACTGTGCCGTCCGACGTTCCTCTCTCGTCCTCGTCTGATACGGATATTCATGGTTGATCTCCGTATCAATCGGCGCATCGATATCCGCGCTCATGGAAACACCCACTGTAAAGGCCGCAGAGGCCAGCACAGAGGCTTTTCCGTTCGGTTTGATGCTGTCCCCCAATTCTAATGCAGGGTTGAAGAACGCCGTCCCAGCGCTGTAGGGAAGGTACGTGACGCCGTTCAAACGATTCTTGACATAATCACATATCGTTTGAGTTGCGTAGATGCAATCCGCCTGAATCTCATACCCGGAAGAACCAGAGGAATACTGCGTATCGGAATCCGGGTAAAGTGTGACCTTTCCGATGGTGACTGCATCGCCGAGGACGTCGCAGGACATCACCGGGACATCATCTGTAGTGGACGGAGATCCAAGAGAAATCAGCCGGAGTTTATTGTTCTCCGTGATAATGAAGTTCCCACCGGACGCCGCCGCAATGCCGCAAAGCACTTCACGCATCGTGTAGACACCGACTGGGCTGTCGATGTTATACGGCGCGATGGCGCTTCGGCTGTCCACAGTGGTTCCCAACTGATTCGCAATGTAGGTCACAGCCGCGCTCATCGTCATGGAACCGGCGGATGAAGGGAAATCCCGCTCCGCCGCCAGCATGCGGTCGTAAGCCGTAATGGTCATCCACCCGAACGCATCTGTCGAACGTGTGTCAATGTAGAATGTTCCGAATGGCAGCCAGTCTGAATAGGAAGAATAACTCTCCGCAAGGACATAGCCGTCATCCGTCTGAATAATATTGGAGAACTCGTCCGTAATGATGATCGTTGGGTCGTAATTCGCCAGACGGATATAGCACTTGATCTCCGCTGCCGTTGGGATCGTACCGTTTGGTTCGAAGGTCATATCCAGCATGGCCGAAGTGGCCTGTCCAATGGTCAGTTTGTCCATCATGGATTTGGTGATCCGCGCAGATTTGATCTCGCCGTATGTATAGGTTTTCCCATTGATGACCGCCTTGAAGTCGACCTGATAGTCGCCCGCAAGGATGTCATTCCATTTTGCCGGAACTGTCTGCATTGCATCACCTACTGTTCAATGAGATTGAAGGTCGTACCTGTCCAGTACGTTTCTCCGCCCATGACGATCTGCGTCGTGCTCTCCACGGATGATCCGTAGAACTTCTTTGTCACAATTCCATCGATTGGGTCAAGGTATGTGACGGAAATAAACGCCGGCTTCAGTGCTGCGTTCAGTTCCATGAGTTTTTGCGTCGTCAGCTGTTTTGTTGTGATTGATAGCTTTGCTTTGATTGCGATTCGCGTCCGGTGCATAATGCCGTCGAGCGTTCGCCCCGTCTGGTCGCTGTCGAGGTCATTTCTCGACCATTTCAAAGCCCCTTCCGGGAGAATGTCAGTAAAGTCCTTCCCGTCAATTTTGAATACTGCTACCATGCGTCACCTCACTGTCAGCGGCGTCCCGGACGCTCTGGACGCATTGGAAAGGCTTCTCTGCGTGACCTTTGCGAACTGGACGCTGTCAACCATCATGACCTTGCCCTCGCGAATCGCCGAGAGGATTTCACGGAGAAGATCGTTGCTGGCACTCGTCTGCGTTTCCTCCCGAACGATCTGCCGGATCAGACTTTCCGGGGCTTCGATGTTGTTTCCGCTTGTCTGGTCGCCCAGAACGGCCATAAATTCCCGGTTCGGCGGGATGACTGCACCGGTGGCAAGCCGCGGCAACGTTACTTCTGAAAGTTGTGGGATATTGATGCCAAAAGATTTCCCGCCAACAGCAGGAACCCAGTCAGGGATTGAAAAACTGATTTTATTTAATTGTGAAATCAGCCAGTTCACACCGCGAACAATAAGGTTTGCCGCGCCCTCAAGCAAAGAAACAATGCCATTCCAAACACCAGCAAAAATTTCCTTTACACCTTCCCACGCTTTCTTCCAGTCCCCAGTAAATACACCAGAAATGAAATCCACAAGGCCTTTGAGAACTTTCTTCACGCCCTCATATACGCCCTTCACAGTTTCTCCAATCTGTTCAAGTTCATAGGCGAGATCAGGGTTCTTCTTCTTAACCCAATCAATAAACGCTTTCCACGCATCCTGAATAGATTTGATGATCGTATTCCACGTGTCTTTCAATCCTTCGATGATCTTGTTCAGTCCTGCAACAGCCCGATCCATGTCACCACTGAATACGCCACCGAAAAAATCAGAGAATCCCTCAAATGTCTTCTTCAAACCAGCAATCAAATCATTGCCATTCCCTGTGAATGAAACGATTGCTACCAGCGCGGCTGCAAGTCCAGAAATGAGCAGCGGAATCCAGTTCCCTGTAAGGAGAGAAATGCCAAGCCCGGATGCAATCAATCCGGCAACAATGGAAAGCGTATTCTGAAGCGTAAAACCATTATCAATAACATCTTTAATGCCGACGACAACCATTCCGATGCCGCCAACGATCAGCGAGATCCCTGCCGCCACTTTCCCAAACGCCAGCGCAAGGCCGCCGGCAACCGCCGCAAGGCCGCCAAGCATCCCGATGAAGTTGCCCCAATCGATGCCGTTGTTCCAAGCGTCAAGCCAGCTATAAACGTACTCAAACGCTCCTGCCACAGCCAGCGCGATCCCGGCGATTTTGGAAAGGTCGTTCGTAAAGGCACTTGCGATCTTCCAAGCCAAGAGACCAGCAGCGATCGCGCCCACCAATCCAAGAATGTCCTTGAACTTCTCGGCAAGTTTCCCATCCGGGTTCAGCGCATCGAAGTCCGGGGAGGATGTACCCGCATCAGCACCGCCGCCGCCGGAGCTGTTGTCGGTCAACTGATTGATCTCATCGAAGGCCGCAAGCTGCTTGCTTGCTTTCTCCGCCGCGCCTCCGACACCCTTGATCGCTTTTGTCTCCTTGTTGAGCTGCTTCGCTGATTCCTTCGATTTCGCAAAGGTCGTCCCAAACAGGGAAGACACGATCTGCGCAATGGCCATTACTACGCGCGTCAGAACGTTCACAAACTGGATAAATGCCGGGATGATGACGTTGACCAGCGGTTGAACAAGCGTCAGCAGCGCCGCCTTGAGCTGTGCCAGAGAGGCCGATGCTTCACTGTTGCTCTTGATGACATTCCCGATCCATGTGCGGAGCGAACGGAGTGCCGATGTCAGAACGGTAAACACAAATACACGCCGGAGCATACTGCTGAGTTTCTGTCCGACCTTCTCCACGCTTTTCCCGACCGTCTGAATTGCGTCCTGCATCTTTGCCGCTGTGGTGGCCTCTTTGAGCTGTTCTTTCAGTTCTTCCACATGGGAGGTTTCTTCCTTCAAACTGGCGCTGGCTTTCTGAATTTTGCGGTCATAGGAATCGATCTGGTTGTTGATCTTATCCCATTGCGACTGTAAGCCATTGACAAGCGTTTTCTGGTCCGCAATGGTCTCTTTGCTGTAAACGCCCTTCGCCGCGTCCTGCATCTCATAGAGCTTGCGTTTCGCCGCATCAAGCTGTGCGCCCATCTGATTTGCCTGTTCGGCCAGCGCATTTCTGCCGCTTCCCATCTCCGCAAGACTCTTTTCCAGCGCATTGATCTTTTTGAGGGTGCTTTGCAGCTCCTTTTCGAGCTGCTTATTGTCAAGCGCCGTACTGAGAATGATTTTTCCATCTGGCATGATTTCACCTTCTCTCTAACACCGTCAACCAGCGCCCCACTGCTTCAGGAAATCTTTCTCTGTATCGGAGTAAACCTTCCTGAAATCAACAAGATTCTGGTTCTTCTTGTACCATTCCGCTTCGGCCTTTTCGAGTTTCTTCCCACGCGCCTTTTTGTCCCGGATGCTGACGATCTGTGCAAACGTGCAATCTCCGATTTCGTAATAAGCGGAAATGAACGTCCACCAATGGAGATAAGGGACAGAGCGGATTTCCTGCCCAAGCACGCGGTTGATCGGCGCGATGATATAGGGGAAGTCCTGCTCCCAGTCAACCAACTTCGGCTGCTGCCGGTTCTCCGGCTGTCCGCCGCAGTTGATGAACCAGAAACAGCGTTCCAGCGCCTCCCGCATCCCCTCTGACGGGATTTTTTCAAGATCGGGATAGAAAATGCTCAGCGCTACAATGGACTTTTCCTGCGTGTTCAGCTCGACGTCGCTCATTGCAGCACAAATATCCAGAATGGCGCGGTAGTCAGATCGAACGGCGTAAGATTCTCCGCCGATCTCTACGCTTGTCGGAAGGTCGTAGTTCATTTCTGATACTTCGCCGTATATTTCCGCAGCTTTTCAGCCTGCGCTTTATTCTTTTCTTCCATCGCCGCCCGCGTTTCCTCGCAGAGTTGCACCAGCAGTTCAGACAGTGCGTAAATGTCCGGCTGAATATTGCCGTAGACCTTCTGGCAAACGTTTTCGTGGAACGCGGCATTCAGCTTTTCAACGAGAATCCCGGAAACCTCCGTGTTCAGTTCGTTCATGGCCGTCAGCTTTGCGATCTGCTCATCGACGGTCGCAGCGGGTAGTGCGTCGATCTCCTTTGCCCGTGTCTCATAGCCGGGCATGGATGCCTGAAGCTCCTTCGTCATCTGCGTCAGAGACGGCAAAAGTGCCTGGTCGTCCAGATCGATTGCAATATACTCCGGGCCGTCCCCAATCAGGAGTTTTTTGATATTGCGGGAAATGTTCAGTTTAGATTCAGTCATGTCATCCTCCAAATAAAATAGGGGGGCATTTCGCCCCCTTTATTAAGTGTCTGCCGTGAACGTGACCACGCCAGCGGCAACAGTTGCCGTTCCGGTGGCGCGCGTACCGCCGTAGGTAACGTCGATCGGCATGCCAATCGTGGAGCTGCCGCCAAGACCGGACGGCTTTACCATGCAGCTCGAATAACGCTCCGCAAATACATTGCCGGACGTGCCAGCGTATGTATGCACAATGAGCATATCAAGGTTACACAGCTTCGCCGCGTTCTGTTCCTTGACCGCAAGGTTCCAGATTTTGAGCTGCGCCGCGTCGCCTGCGTCCAGTTCGCACGGATCAAAAGTCTGCGTCATGATCGGCGTTTTCATCGTCGAATAGGTGTTGCCAAGAATGTCATTCTTGGATTCATCCTGCCAGTCGTATTCAACGGAGCTGTCCTCGACGCGCTTGCCAATCGCCGACCATACCGGAGTGGTAGATTCGCCGGTGTTCAGATACGCGATCATCATTTTTCTTTCAATGGTCGCGCCGGAATCAGTCAGAAAAGTCATGTCTGCCATTCGTTTTTCACCTCATATTCTTTTATAAATTGCACGGAGATCTGCACCATATAGGTTGCAGTCCCTTCCTCGTCTGCCGCGTAGAGCATCCCGTTCTGCGCGGTGATTTTTTCCTTACACGGAACGTCGCCAAATACCGGTGCCTTCCGTATCACAGACTGTTCCTGCACCCACTCTTGGAGCGCGGACACCCAATCTGCGTTGATCTTTGCGGACGCTTCTTCTCCGGGTGCTTTTTCGAACACATAGTACAGTCCGAAATTGTATTGATTCGTGACCGTCACGTTTCCCATAATGTCAGACGCCCTGCTGACCTCCACAAGACCATTCGGGAAGATGCCGCCATTGGATGGTACCTTATCCGTATAGTCGATCTGAAAGTCCGTCAGGGCGT
>ERZ1034925.728-NODE-728-length-13169-cov-25.477200_pt1 | contig 13169 bp, 4 predicted proteins | sample MGYA00520687_ERZ1034925 | MGnify/ENA primary metagenome ERZ1034925 (study PRJEB33766, sample SAMN09781758) | gut metagenome | biome: gut microbiome | host: Homo sapiens | place: Madagascar | study: EMG produced TPA metagenomics assembly of the PRJNA485056 data set... | reverse complement strand
CTGATGTTGTGTTATCGGCCAAGGTTAGTGTTCTTAATGATAAGGTTCGTACTGCGCCATTAGAAACCTCTAAACCAGTATTATTATTCAAAGATAACGAACAAGAAACTAAACTGTTTTCATTAGCAATTCTTAATCTTCCTTGTATTTGATGAATAGCAATATTTTCAATAGTTGATTCATTAGCAATATAAACATTTCCAGATTTTTCTATATCACCTGAACCTTTTATATCATCATAAATATTTATCCAATAATTGTTTACACCTCTCAATGCTAATGTTGCATTGTTCAAATAAATAGAATTAGATTTTCCATTTGCTTTGTTACCTTTAAATACAACATCACAAGAACCGGCTTCAATATTAATTAAACTTCCTGTATCAGCATAAATAGCACCACCTTGACCTGATGCAGTATTGTTAATAAAACTTGTATCTTGAATAGTCACATTACTATTCTTCCCAACGTAAATGGCACCACCATTAACTGCATTATTTTTTGTAAAATTAGAATTTGCGATATTACATTCCGAACCATCTACAATATAAACAGCACCACCATTACCTTTTGCAGAATTTGACACAAAAGTTGTACTTGTAACATTTAACCCATTCTCTGCATAAATAGCACCACCATTATATGAACTATTTGATGTAAATTGAGTTACTTTTTGATTTTTTACATCATAAGTAAATGCTAAATCATCATTTATATTAATAGTACCTTTAGAATATATAGCACCACCTTTTCCTCTATCATTATATACTGACGAAACAGTCTTTGTTGATGATTTTTTATTTGTTTTATTGTTTACAGAATATTCTTTTGTAACGATTTTATTCAATGATGAATTAGACTTAAATGTAGAACCTGATATATTCAAGTCAGAATTTTCATTATCATTTGCAATAGCACCACCATTCATGCCAGATTTGTTTGACGTAAATGTAGAATTTGAAATAGATAAATTATCACTAGATATGTTATAAATTGCACCACCATTGCCACCAATACTTGTAGTTGTTGTATATTTTGTTGATGAAGTTGAAACATCTTCCACAACATCAGCAATATTTGTTGTTGCGTTATTTGAACTAAAGGTTGAATTGCTAACAGTTAATTTACCATTGTTATATATGGCTCCACCGTTACCGACTTTATCCAATTCATCAGAAGTTAAGTTTGATGAATTGTTATTTGCATTATTTTTAGAAAACGTAACTTTTTCTGATACAATTTCACCGTTATTATAAACACCAGCACCATTTATTGCCGTATTTGAAGATACTACCGGATTATAATATTTATGTTTTTCTTTACCTTTTGAAACATAAGTATAATCATACAATTTTATTTGCAAGTTTGAATTTACATCGTTATAAATTGCACCACCATAATCTGCAGTATTTTTAGAGAAAGAACTACCCTCAATCTTTATATCTTTATCAGATTTGTTATAAATTGCTCCACCTTTTTGAGCAGTATTTGATGTAAATTTTGTTTTATAATCTGCTGATAAACTACCTATATTATAAATTGCTCCACCTAATCTTGATTTATTACCTGTTAATGATGTAGCATTCAATACTAATGTTGCAATATCAGTATTATAAATCGCACCTAAGCCTTTATCATCTGATATATTTGTATCAATTGATGAATTATAACAGATATTAGAACTATTTAAGATTGCATTTCCATTATTATAAATTGCAGAACCTAAATCAGCACTATTTGCATAAGATAATTTTTTCTTAGAATCACCTATCGTAGTTTTATTTAATGTTATATCACCATTATTGTATATTGCACCACCTAATGTTGCCTTGTTTTGTACAAAATTTGAACTGATAATAGTTGATTGTGCGGAAGTATCATTATATATTGCACCGCCATTTTCTGCACTATTCGCTGTGAATTTAGATTTAGATAAACCAATATTTCCTACATTATAAATCGCACCACCTAATTGTGATGAGTTTTCATTAAACTTAGAAGAATTTAAGCCACCAGAAATATTTCCTTTTTTATCATAAGATAATATATTTCCTTCATTATATATTGCACCGCCATTTTCTGTTGCATTGTTATAAGCAAAAGTTGATGAAGAATCGGTTAGAATACCTATATTATAAATAGCACCACCACTTTGAGCAGAATTTGAATACTTATTCTTTGCCTTATCTGATAAACCAAAACTATTTTTCTTTAATGCAACTGTTCCAACGTTATATAATGCGCCACCAAATGTTGCATTATTCCAAGCAAATTTTGATGATGTAATTTTAGTAATCTTTAATGATGCATACTCATCTTCAACTTCAGTTTTAGCGTTATATATTGCTCCACCATTCGTTGCTATATTACCATTACTTGATTGTTGAGCAGAACCAAAATTTGATGATGAAATGGAAACATTGCCTTTTTCAATAAACATTGCACCACCATTATTTGTTGCAGCATTTGAATAAAAATTATTTTTAGATATACTTACGACATTTGCTTTATCAGGAATAGAATTCACATAAATAGCACCACCATTTTCTGCACTATTTTCGACAAATTTGTTTGATGATAACTTAGCATATTTTGTAGTATAGAAAGCACCACCGTTCAAATCCACTTCATTATTTTCAAAATTTGTAGATGATATTGTAATCTTACCATCATTATAAACTGCACCACCTAAGTATGCAGAGTTACCATAATTTTCATCTAAAGTTGGAGTTTTGCCTAATTGTACATATTTTAAAGTTAAAGTTCCTGAATTATATATTGCACCACCATTATTTGTTGCAAAATTATCAAATAATTGAGCATAATTTTTCTTTGAACCTTTAATTGTAATACTACCAATTTCATTTCTAATAGCCGCACCATTGTCATCTGTTTCATTAGAAATAAAATTAACATTTGTCATCGACATTTTACCGCCTTGATTTATCAAGGCTCCATTAAATCCTTTAAATGTAAATTTTGAACCTATTATTTGTTGTTTAGATGCTGGAATTGTTGACTTACTTGAAATAGTCAAACCTTTTAATTCGCTAGGTGTTGACAATGTAGAATAAGAATCGCCCTTAATAGTTAATTTCTTTGACATTAATACACCTTGTGTATAAGGTATATTATTTGCTTTACCGTAATTAAACAAAGTCACATCAGAATTCATTTTATAAGTCTTATTTTTAGGACTATTCAATGATTTAACAAATAAATCATCACCACAATCAGGACTTGAACCAATCACAATTGAACCATTCAAGCCTAATTTTGCATAATAATTTGTATCACCTAATGTATACAATAAAATTGAGTCAGTCTTTTCTCCTTCATCGTTCAAGAATGACAAGAAATTTGTAGTTGCACTATGTACATTTACTAATCTAACTTTAACAGAATCAACATCTGTTTCACCACCAATCAAATTAATGGTACCTTTTGATATTAGAAGTTGACCATTACCCTTATTTGTACGAACTTTTGATGTATAAATTGAATCAGAAATACCTCTCGCTAAATCAATATCAAAATTGAATACTGTATCATTATTAACAACCAAATCCGATGTATAAATTGTTCGACATTGAGCATTAACAGCATCTTCTTCAATTCCATGCATATCGAATGTTCCACCATTCAAAATAACACTCTTGATAGGAGATATTACACTCCCTAAATTTTTATTTAATGTTAATATAACATTTCCACTATTTTCAGAACCATCGTTAATATTCAATATTAATGGTGTACCATTAGCAACTTCTAAACCTGATTGTATTTGTACATTATTTCCATTATGTGCAATTAAATTTAAAGTAATCTCCTTCGTAGAATCTAAATAAATATCATTACTTGAATAACTACCCAATGATTTATTATAATTTTGTCTATTCTTAGAAAAAATAGAGTTTATTTCTTCCGCAATGATTGTTAAATCATTCTTAGAATATATTGCACCACCAAAACCTACGGAACTATTGTCTTCAAATACGACATCTTTCAATGTAAATTTGCTATCTTTATTTGAAGTACTGATAAACATTACAGAACCATTATTTTCTGAATAACCATGGATAAAATGTACTTTATCAATATTTATAATAGTTTTACCACTTTGAGTAACTTCAAAACCGCTAAAATTATTTAAACTAATTGTTGAAACAGTCGTTTCATTTTCATCTTTTACATAAAAACCGTTTACATTTAAAACTCCTGGACAAGTTATGCCAAGTTTTTCTGGTATAGTATAAGGTTCTTTTTCTGTAGTTGTTCTTAAAATAAATGTTCTAATCTTTGTTTTATCAGTTTCATCTTCGTATTTTCCAAGTTGATTTAACTCAACAATAGCATTATAAACAGGTTTTTTTGCGATAGATATACCTGTACTATCAGTTGATAAATGAATTTCACCTACAAATGAATCATCATACAATACATACTCATCTCTATCTTCTTGTAAGTATGAATCTACATAAAATATATATCTTGAAGTATCTAAATTAATATCCAATTTGATATTACTTGAATTTGAAGACAATATATCAATATGCTTTGTATCTGTACTAGAAGTTAAAGTTTCAATACCGTTTATTTTTTCTATTCTAACAGTACCAACAGATTCCGGATTATTAATTACAATTCTATCCGATTCATTTCTTGAAAAATCGATATCAATAACAAAACCTGCATCATAATTTGAAATAAACTTTTCTATAGTATAAGGTCTATCAATAACAGCCAAAGTGCCATCGGTAGAACCTGACAAATCAATTAAACCGTGATTTGCAATCAATGTTGAAGTAGCAAATGTCGCACTACCAATACGTAATGTACCAGAATTAAGAGTAAAATCATTATACTTATTATTCATAGCATCTGTAATATATGCATATCTTAAATCTGTATATATAGCACTATCTGTCGTAGATAAAACACCATTACCCGAAATAGCAACATTATAATTTTCTTTACCTAAAATTGTCGTACCATCAAAAATAATTGAACCATTATTAACGATAGAACTATATAATTTGCTATCCTTAACATTTATGTAACCATCTGACGAATTGTTTATTTTGTTAAATTGATTATTAGCAGACTCGGAAATTACTGAATTTTCAAGATAAATTCTACCTGCATTATTGGAAATGGCAACCGTATTATCAGCAAATATAGTATCTCTAATCATAACATTTGGTATTTCTGATAATGTATCAAGATAATTAAGTTCAACAGCAACAGGAGAATTCGTAATAATTACATCATTTAAATTCAAAACTGTATTCGCTAAAGTAATTTCGAATCCACTAAATCCTTTTAAATCAATTGTTGAATTATTACCATTTACTGTCATTGTACCAATTGATGTATTACCTAAATTTGCAGTTACATTATACTTTTCGGAAGCATTATCAAATGTAAAAACCCTATTTGTTTGAGTTGATGTAGAATTTTCAAATGTATTAATAGCCCTCAATGTATCATCTCTTGATAAAACACCAATTCTAAATGAATCAGCCGTATCATTTAGACGTAAACCCTTTTCACCAATAAAAGAAGTATTAGTAACTTCATAAATATTAGTTTGTGCATTGTAATAATTATCTGCAATAGTCATTATTTGTGGATTTCCAATTATAGAAAAATCTATTGCTAAATTTATAGAATCATATTCATTCGCACGATTTAAAACATTAACTGTTATATATCCATTTTCAGAATGTTCATAAATATAATCAATTGCTTTAAAAAATTCTTCTGTACTATTTAATCCAATATCTACCAAACGAATTGTACCAGATGATTTTTCACCAACATATATCTTATCATTTTGAACTTGTAATTCACCATTTTCATCTAAATAAATATTAAAATCTAATTTGTAATCAACCATAGATGTTGAAACTAATCTATTTATGTAAAAATCAGAATATTTAGAATCTTGTAAATTCAAAACTCCTCTATTAACTGTCAAAGAAGTATTTTCATCTGCAAAAGTTTTTGTTCCAATAACCATTTCTACATCAGACACCGTAACATTGGCATTACGAATACCTGATATAACTTCATTTGTCCTATTATATCCACCATCTTCTAATTTTGAATATGCATACACATCATTAAATGTTATTTTAGAAGTTTTATCACCATTAATTGAAATATTGTAACGAGTATCAACTGTTTCACCATCTATTTCAACAATACCACGTTGAACATTGTTATTAATAAAATCATATCTACCACCATCAATTGAATCACTGATAATAGTTTCTGAATTGTTAGTTAAATTAAAATCCAAACTCTTCCTACCAGAAACTGTATCAACAAAAATTGCATTTGCATTCTTTCCAGTCGAATCAATTACATAGTTATCTTTTATCAATAATTGTTTACTACTATTATTATTTATAAAATTCAAATTATTTGCTGTATAAATCGCACCACCTAACGCAATACCACTATTTGAAATAGCAGAATTACCTACAAAAGATGATATTAAATTCGAAATATTACCACAATTTATATCTGAACCTTTTTGAATATAAGCATTTGCAATAGCACCACCAAAAACATTATTATCAGAAGAAACACTATTCTCATAAAAATCACCATTCAATGCTAAAATTGAACCAGTATTATATATTGCTCCACCATAAGCATTTTGAGAAGTTGCTATAACTCTATTACCAATAAAATTTGTGTCAATATTTGATATTATTGAATAATTTGTTCCATTTCTATAATCTGTGTAATTTGAAATTGCACCACCATTTAATCTTGACGTATTATTCTTAAAAATTCCTGACAAATTCGTAATAAATGCAGAATTCGTACCATCAGAATAACTATAAACAGCACCACCTGCTAATGCAGTATTTGAACTGAATTCTACATTAGACACATTCAAAAAAGAATTTCCTGTTATAAATATTGCACCACCATTTAACTCCGAAGTATTAGATGATAATTTACCACCTGAATAAGTAACTGATACATTTGAATTTGTAATATTTAAAACTGAACCATTCTCAACACTAGCAGCATTTTTAAATTCTACTTTATTAATTACCAATTCAACACCAGAATTTAAAACAAATCCTGAATAATTGCCACCATAATTTATTTTTGAATATTCACCATTTTCTTCAACACCCTGTATAGTTAACGACGATAAATATGCCGACTCACCAGTATTTGCACTAACATTAAATACATCTGATGCACTATCAAATTCTAAACGTCTATCAATAGTTGTTTTATATTGATTTAATGCTGCCAAATTATCTTGTCTTGCACCATCACTAACAGTATCAATTACAACAGTATCATTTGTTGTTCCGTCAGAACTTTTCAAACTAACTGTATAATTATACATATCAACTTCATCATTCCATTTTAAAACGGGTTTTATATTTGTATAAGAATAATTGCTTGAAGTTAATACTAAATAAACATTATTATTTTTTGCTGATAATAATTTGTATTCACCTTTTTTTACTGAACCATTTAAGAAATTAAGATTTTGAATTTTTATTTCGCCCAATGACGTTGCACCCAATGTCAAAACATCTGCAACCCCATTATTTCCATCAACATCAAACTCGAATAATGCATTTGATGCTTCATGAGTATCTAGTGATGTAAATCTATAATTTTTAACACCATCATCAATCATTGAAATATAAGAACTACCCAATAATTTAACCGATGTATTAGAATCTGCAAACGTATTTTCTGCAAAATACAGATTTATATCACCGATTGAAACATTTGCATTCTGAACAGTTCCATTAAATTTAACATAACTATTGGTATCACCTGTTATAAACAAATCATACCCTTGTACACCATTGATTGAATCATCAAATGTCCAAGAACCACCATTTACAGATGAAATAGTTACCATTGCATTTTTATCAGCAACATAAATTGCTTGATAAACTTTTGTATTTCTAGAAAAAGTATAATTACCACTAAATTTGTAATCAGCATTATCAGCCAACAAAGTTAATGATGAGTTTGTCCAAATAGCACCTGCCGTCGCACTGGAAGAACCCGCAGCATAGTTATTAACAAAATTTCCAGATATAAAACCTATTGTACCTCTATTATAAATCGCACCAGCATAAGCATTTGTTCCACTAGCAAAATTGCCATCAAAAGTTGCATTTATAGATGTTATTATTCCCGTATTATAAATTGCACCACCATAAGCAAATGAACCTGATGCAGTTTCAACTGCCGAATTTTCCCTAAAAGTAGTATTTGATATAGAGGAAATTTCTCCCATATTCATCAACGCACCACCCATAGCATATATACCACCGTTGGATACGTTCTGACTAAATTTACCAGACAAGTTTTCTATTGTACCTAAATTTAATATTGCACCACCAAGTGCAAATGAAGATGAAGTCGTTCTATTTGCCGTAAAAACAGCATCAATCGTGTCAATTTTATCCCTATTATATATTGCACCACCACCTGCAAAAATAGAAGTTTTACCTGTTTCAGATGTTGGATTTGCTAACACGTAATTATTGCTAAACGAACCTTTAATCAATTTTATTTCTGAGGTTACATCATTCTCATCTGAATAATTGTATATCGCACCACCACCAACAATATTATCAGGAACTATCAAATCAATAATTTTACCACTAATCATTGCCTCATTGATTATTGATAAATCCATTGTTGCATTTGATATAACATAGTTACTATCAAAATTAACATTAGATAAAGTCGCTATCTTTTTGTTATGAATAGCACCACCAGAAAAATTTATATCAGAATTTTCTAAATGATTTGATGTAAACACTACATTACTTATATTCAAAACACCATTATTTAATACTATTGATGCATTAATATTTGATACAGCATTTTGAATTTTTAAATTACTAAGATTTAAAGTAACACCCTCATTCACAACAAAACCTGAAAAACTATTTTTATAATCAATTGTTGATATTTGAGAGGTAGAACTGTCATATTGTCCAATAACAGACATCGTATCAGGAGCAGTCACACCAGTATCAGCAGTAACATTATAGACATCACTTGATACAAATTCATAAGTACGATTAACATTTTGAGTATTTTGATTTGTATCGGCTAAATCATCACCAGTTTGAGCATACGAAATCATGCCAGCATTCAATAAGACAAATCCTGTGATAGCCAAATATATAAACAGTACTCTACGGAAAAGAGTTTTTATACTATTCATTAACATACTCCGAATAACATAATTTCATAACTCATAATCAAAAATGCTATTCTGCCTCAAAACCTCGTCAAACTATGACTTACATATATATTTATATTATACATCATGTAATTATTTTTTTCATTATATTAACTATTCTAATGTACATTCAAATATCAACTAAAACACGTATAATTATTGACATTAAAGCCAATTAAAGCATTTTTTATCAAAAGAATTCTTTACAAAAATTTATATTAAAATACAAATACCCTAATTTAGTATTATTATTAAATAGTATTTGATACAACAAGGTTAAAAAATGAAAAAGAAATTATTCATATTTGCTCTCGTTGCAACTTTAATGATAAATATATTTACTAAAGCAAATGCTGAACAGTATGTATTAGCCTGCAAAATTAAAATATCAGCAGTACACATGCTAACAAATAAAGTTTTAAGAACATATATGATTGATAGATATTTTATTATTGATACCGTTCTAGCAGGTGTATATGATGCAAACAACTTACCACTAGATGTAAACGAATTTAATGATTCTGAAATTGTATTCACGAAAAAAGCAGCAAGTTTTGCTGATGTTGTTGATACAAGAATCACATACAACAGAGGAACACACCATATTAAACTTAATGAAATCTATGCTTACGCATCACAATTCGATCAACGAGCACAATTTGTAACAAAAGGCGAAGGTACATGTTCTGAAATAAAAATCAACAGAAAGCCACTATTCTAAATGTTTATAAATATTAAAAATTATATACTCACAATTCTAACAATTTTAATGTTTGTACCAATGTCACAAGCACTAGTAATAACTCACCCTTATGCTCAAGATATAACACTACCAGAGGAAGCAATTTTCTTTACTGGGAAAATAGGACGCAATGAAAAAGTTTATATAAATGATGTTCTAATGGTTCCATCTAGAGCAAGGGCTTTTAGTTATAGCGTACCTCTAAAAATGGGAGAGAACATTTTTGCTGTACAAAAAAAAGATTGGTTAGGTAACGTTGAAACAATCAAATATACCATCAAAAGAACCAGTCATACTCAAGCAAAATATCTAAATGAATTCAAAGAAGCAGAACCGGCATATTTTGAAACAACAAAAGATAATGTTGTCCTAAGAAATACTCCAATTGATGCCGGCATGAATAGAATAGGTTACTTACCAAAGGGTACAAAATTATTCATAGATGGTACTCAAAATGGTTTTTCTAGAATTTATCTAGCAAAAGATAAATATGGTTGGGCAATGACAAAAGACCTTAAACAAATACCATTAGAAACACTAAAACCTACCGACCAAAACGAAGATAATAAAATAAAAGAAGATAATCAAGAGAACACAAGTTATACTTATACTCCAAACAAAATTATCTCTACAGAACAAACAAAAAAAGGTGATGAGAAAGGTATTATAATAAATCTTTCTGCAAACACACCATATAGTGCTATTGCCGATACAAATAAACTCATATTAACAGTTTATAACTTAGATACATCAAATGAAACTTATACAAAAGAGTTTTCTTTAGGTAAATTCCCTAGATATTCCGTAATAATGCAGAATAATACACTTGAAGTCGTTATTAAAAAGACTCCTATATCAAAAAATAATTACTCAAATAAAGATGTAAAAATTGTAATTGATGCTGGACACGGGGGGCAAGAAATCGGTGCTGTAGGCTGTCTTGGACATAAAGAAAAGAATATAAACCTTGATGTTGCAAACAGGCTAAAACGAATTTTAGAATCACATAATTTTGATGTTTATATGGTTAGAGAAACGGATAAATATGTATCATTAGAAGATAGAGTAAAATTCGCAAAAGAAAAAGATGCACTTATCTTTGTAAGTATTCACATGAATTCCGTTCCAATATCATCAAACCCTAATTTGAATGAAGGTTCTATCGTATTTTATTACAACCCTACTTGTCAACAATTGGCACAATCATTGGTTAAAGTATTATCAACAGAACTTAATACAAAAAATGGCGGTGCCGCACAAGCGAGTTTTGCAGTAATCAGACCAACAGAATACATTGGAGTACTTGCAGAATTGGCATACCTTGTAAATCCTAATGATGTATCAATCTACAAATCAAAACGATTTGCTCACAATTCAGCATTATCTATTTATAAAGGACTTATCAACTACATTCATGCAGGATTATAAATATAGTCAGGTGACTAATTTCGATTATTAGTAAAAAGTAGTACAATTCTCAAAAAGTTGGGAATATTCTACTTAAATGAAAAGATTTAATTTATCAATATTATTATTAATTTTATTTATGACAACAGTAAATGCTGCTCATTTGTACAAAGAAAAAGATTATCAAGTCGAATGGTGCAGTATGCACAACGGAACATTAGAATACAGACTTGATGATGGAGCCAGAGTAGATTGCCTAACAAGCACACACGCAATAGAATTTGATTTTGCAAACAAATGGGCTGAAAGCATAGGGCAAGCACTATATTACTCAATCAAAACAGGTAAAAAAGCAGGTGTTGTATTGATAATGGAACAACCAGAAAAAGAACAAAGATTTTTAAAAAGATTACAAACAGTCGCTTGTAAATTTAATATAACAATTTGGACTATGACTCCAAAAGATATGAATAAGTGCTAAAAGTTAATTTGTTTAATTTTAATGCCTCATTTTTTCTTGAATTATTTGACTAGTCGCAAAAGATACTTCGACTAAAAGCCTCAGTACAACATCATTATCATTATTTTAAATATAGAACACAAAAGCACTAACGAATAAAACAAATGAAGATTTATAATAAAAACTCACATTTTATTTATTTTGAAAACTAAGTGAAATATTTTAGCAATAAATTATTTCGCAAACTTTCAAAATCAAATGCTATACCTTTTACAAATTTATTAATCTTACAACCGGCTTTTCTTGCATCTATTTCGGTGAAATTTTTATAATATTCTCCAAAATTATCATCTAAGTCAGTATAATTATCTATACCATCTCTACATTTTTCAACCCAAACTTTATCTTTTTCTGATACTGTTTCTGGAATCATATTTTCATTTTTAATAAGAGATTTATAAAATTCATACCTCTTTTTATTTTTTTCTGTTATTTCCAATCCATTTTCTTTAAATTCATTTACAGCCCTTTTATATAATGCTACAGCATCAACATCTTCAGGTTTTAAATTCATATTTTCAGAAATCATTTCTTCAATAAAACCATCACATATTGTTCTTATTTTTGCTTCATTTTCAGTTCTTTCTGGATATGCATTAAAAACCATATTATGTTGTTTTGCATGTCTGAATTCGTGATGTATTGTATTTAAAATATGAGAACGAGAACATGATGTAGTAATTGAAATTGCGGAATTATCTCTTTTACAGAAACCAGCATAACCTTTCTTATCTTCAAAAATAAGTTTAATATTGCTATTTTCTAAACCATAGTTCTTTTTGGCTTCATCAAATAATGCCTGAATGTATTCTTTTCTATCTTTAATTTTTTCAATCGCTTTATAACGTTTCAACATTTCACGAGTTTGTTCAACGGTTATATCATCACGCATAAAGGTTTCTTGAAATGCTTTTTGGATATTTTTTATATTTTTAACTTGATATTTTTTTACACCATAAACTGTACCTAATGTTGCAACAGTTGCCGCACCAAGACCTAATAAGATATTTTTTGTATTATTCTTATTATTTGTTTTATTTTCGCCACCGATTTGAACAGTATCAGAATTCAAACCTGTTCTAATTGGAGTTGAAATATTTGTTTGAATACCTTGATTATTATTATAAGTACTATGCTTAAATTGATTGAATGTCGGTGAATACGAATTTAAAATTTCGGGCATTATTACAACCTAACTTTATAAATAACCTACATATATAAAAAGATTTTTAAAAAAAATTAAT
>ERZ1034925.727-NODE-727-length-13180-cov-4.849905_pt1 | contig 13180 bp, 13 predicted proteins | sample MGYA00520687_ERZ1034925 | MGnify/ENA primary metagenome ERZ1034925 (study PRJEB33766, sample SAMN09781758) | gut metagenome | biome: gut microbiome | host: Homo sapiens | place: Madagascar | study: EMG produced TPA metagenomics assembly of the PRJNA485056 data set... | reverse complement strand
GGTAAAAGCCCTTTAATGCATCTGCAAATTCTTCAAACAGAGCTTTGGTACGGGTATAGGTGTGAGGCTGGAATACAACCCATAACTCATTGTGTGGAGTGTGGGTAGCGGTAGTGAGGGTAGCCTTGATCTCGGTAGGGTGATGTGCGTAGTCATCAATCACCGTGACATTTCCTAAAGTTCCCTTTAATTCAAAACGACGATGTGCACCACCAAAGCAGGCAAGTCCGGCAAGAATATGCTCGCGGTCAATACCGAGCAGATCGGCAACTGCGATTGCTGCTAAGGAATTGGTAACGTTATGGGTACCGCCGATGTTTAAGTGTACCCGCTCATAAGGTTTGCCGTCTACGACTAATGTATAGTTCATATGCCCCTTCTCATCTGCTTCGATATCGGCTGCCGTATAACGGTTTGTGTCTTTCATACCAAAGGTAAGGATATTGCAGGTAAGATCTCTTGTGACGCGAGGAAGGCAATCCATATCCCCGTTGACTACCAAGGTTCCGTTATCCGGAAGATTGGTTGCAAAGGTGTGGAAACTCTCGATGATCTCATCAATGCCACTGAAGAAATCCAGATGATCGGCATCTACATTCAGGATAATGCTGATGTATGGATAAAATGCATGGAAACTATTGGTGTATTCACATGCTTCTGTAACAAAGTAATCGGAATGACCAACTCTTACATTGCCACCGATGGAATCTAAGATTCCACCTACGGAAATGGTTGGATCTACGTCAGCTTCCATGAAGATCTGGCTTAACATGGAAGTGGTCGTTGTCTTGCCATGTGTACCGGATACGGCTACGGAATACTTATAGTTGTTCATGATCTGACCGAGTAACTGTGCTCTGGTGAGCATTGGAATGTTCTTAGCTACACAGGCAGCATATTCCGGGTTGTCTGCATGGACAGCTGCGGTATATACGACTAAATCTATATCATCGGTAATGTTATCAGCAGATTGTCCGATGTTGACAATGGCACCCATGGAAACTAAGTTGTCGATAATATCCGAACTCTTGGCATCCGAACCGCTGATCTTGAAATTCTCTTTTAATAAAATCTCGGCCAATCCGCTCATGCTGATACCGCCGATTCCGATAAAGTGTACATGGTTGGGTTTGCTAAAATCAATATGATACATATGAAATCCCTCTTCCTTCTATAATAATACGGGTAATCGTTTACCCGGGCATATCTCATTTCATTATAGTATAGCGGTGGCGGATTTACAAGGCTTTATTGCTCCGGTGGCGGACGGGCTTATTGATCTGGTGGCGGGTGGATGATATTACAAAAATAATTGTAAGAATTTCTTCATTTTCAGAACCGTTTTTTTGAAGCCTTTTCTGATATAATTCTTGTATCAACATATTCGTTAAAAAAGCACAGATACAGAATGCATAACGGGATATGGAAGGAGGAAGGAAATGAAGAGAATTTGCGTGGTGGGGTTCGCTGTATTTGCAGGACTGTCGATCGGTCTATGCGGGTGTGGGCTGTTTCCGGAGGAAGCGGAAATTGATGATACGATACATATTGAACATTATGAGCCGGTTGAACACAATGTGGTCAGGGTGAAGAGGGGAGATCTGGATGAATCCGTAAGGGTTACCGCATTTTATGAGTATACGGCTCAGAAGGATTATTACCTGCAATATGCAGGAGATCCGACACAATGGGGATCGGAGATCCACAATTATGTCATGGCAGGGGATATTGTGAAAAAGGGAGATCTGTTAGCGGAGGCACCATGTGATGAATTGGAAAAGCAGTTGGCAGAGTATCAGTCGCAGTTAGAAGAAGCGAATGCGACACTCTCTTATAATAAGAAATTATTGCAGCAGGCGGACGATACAGAAAAGGAATCTGTGCGGAACGTGGTAAAGGATAGTGAGGCACAGGTGAAGGTACTGCATACACGGATATCGGAAGTGCAGGGAAAGATCTCGGATTATCAGATCCATGCAGATATGGACGGTCAGGTGATCTATCTTGCCGATGCATATCTGATCGGGGAATTTTCGTCTTCCGACCGGTATATTACGCTGGCATCATTGGATGGTGTGTTCAAGGGAACGCTGGAGGAAGCCAATAGTGCGATCGAAGTCGGCAATACCTATCAGGCGGAAGTGGATGAGACACAGATTCCGGTGAAAGTAGAATCGATCGATATGAACGAGGAGGGAAAAACGGAGATTACATTTTCTGCGGACAAACAATATACGAGTCAGAAGAAAGCAATGGTAAATATTGTCGGCGACAGAAGAAATAATGTGTGTTATCTTCCCGAAGATGCGGTCGCCATTGTTGGTGGAACGGCATATGTTATGGTAGTGGGAGAAGATGGATTTCCGAGAGCAAAAGAAGTCAAAGTGTCCGGGCCGGTCAGTGATAATTACATTATAGAAGAAGGATTAGGGGAAGGAGATGAGGTTATAGATGAATAAGAAACAAATGATCGGCATTGGCATGGCCTTCGTATTATTCTTAAGTATGACCGGGTGCGGAAAGAACAGTGGTATTCCTAAATTGAAAAAGCCGGTCAGCGAGAGTGTGCAGAGTATCAAAGCACAGAAGAAGAACATAACGGAAGAAAAGGTGGTTATAGGGGATGTGACCAGTCATTATGCAGGCTGTCACTATACAGAAGACAAACAAAAGGTAGAATATCAGGTAACGTATGGGGAACATGTGTCAAAAGGACAAGTGTTAGCTACTGCGGACTGCTCGGAATATGAGGTGCAGTTAGAAGATCTGAACCATCAGCTGCAACAGGAAAAAGAACAGATCTCTTATGAAAAGAAACATATGGAATTAGAGATCAAACAAAAGAAGCAGGAGCAGAAAAAGGCAGAGCAGGCAGAACAGCAACAGAAAAAAGAGGCACAGCAAAAAAAAGAGGAACAGAAAAAAGAGGAAGAAAAGAAACAGCAGGAGGAAGAAACGGAAACCACGCAGGCGGCAGACGGGGAACAGAGTACGGAGCAGGTTAAGGAGGAGAAAACGACAGAGGCACAGGAAACGGAGGAAGATACCGTACAGGAGAGTTCAAAGGCGATCGGAGCGGATATAAAACGTCTTGAGACGGACTTAGCGTATAAGAAGAATCTGTCGGATATTCATATCAGTAAATATAACAAAGACATTGCCGCACTGAAGGAAAAAATAGCGGAAAATACATTGACGGCGGACGTGGACGGTGATGTTGCTTATATCGCATTTAAAGAAGATGCATTGGCGATGGAAAATATTATCATGATCGCGGACACGCAAGAGCTGTATGTGGAATTACAGGAGGATCTTCCGGAACCGACACAGAAAGCGATGACCCGTGTATATACGACGTATCTTGGAAAAGAGGTCGAATTGAAGGAGCTTCCTTATTCCGAGTCAGAGCAGCGTCTTGCTGCAAGGAACAGTATGTTGCTGCGACCAAGATTTTCCATAGAAAATGATAAGATGGCATTAGGGGATTACTTAGATGTACATATTGTGGTTGGAGAGGCTGACAATGCAGTTACGATTTCCAAGACCTGTCTGTATACGAGTGATGAAAAACAATATGTGTATAAAGTTGTGAATGGAAAAAAGGAAAAATGTTTTGTAGAGACCGGAATAACAAATGGTACGGAGGTTGAGATATTAAGTGGTATTGAGGAGGGGGATGACATTTTCTATCCGATAGGGGAGAAGATCCGTTATACAGAGACGGAGACGGTGCAAACGGGAAGCATTTCTCTCTGGAAGCAGACGTCGGTTTTCAAATTGGGATATCCCAGGGAACTGGAGGTATCGACCGGGGTAGATGAGGCAAAACTCATGTACGCAACGGACAAGCATCAGGTGGAAAAGGGAGAACTGTTGGCAACGGTTCAGGTAGATACCGGTCAGGCGGATGTGGAAGAAATAAGCAGTCAGATCGAATCGTTAGAACGTCAGTACAAAGAACAGAAGAAGACGGGAGAAGAAGCGGTTAAGCAGTTGAAGAAACAGGGAGATGAGCAGGCGGTTGCACTTGCGATCGCAAAATTGGAAATGCAGCATAATGAGGAAGAATATGTTTTGCAAAAGAAGGCGTTGTCTGCCCAATTGGAAAGGCAGAAAAAGAAAACCGGAAGCATATCCATTGTGGCTCCATGTTCCGGAAATTATGAATCGGAGTTTGCTTCCGATTCCGGACATACCATATTGCGCGCAGACCATCCACTAGGAACATTAACCGATCAGACACTGCCATATTATCAGGCGGATAATATGAAGAATATATTTCATTATGGAGATCCGGTCAGTGTAGAAACAGAGAATGGCGCTACATATGAAGGCAAGGTTGTCGGAGCATATCCTGTCGGCAATCAGGAAGTGAATTTTGTGGGAGAAGATGACAATGTTACCTACTATATGATGGATCCGATCAAGCAGCAGACGATGGCATATATTGAGTTAGAAGATAAGACAGCAGAATTGACCAGCGGAAAGGCCAAAGTGATATCTAATGCGATACCGAATGTTATTGTACTTCCGGGTGAGGACATTCAGATGGAAGAAAATGTCGGAGAGTATGTATGGGTATTAAAAGATGAAAAACCATACAAGCAATATGTTGTCACGTTAAGAAATTCAGACCGGGAATGCTGGGTTATTCGTGGTTTGTCCGAGGGTGATGTCATTTTGAAAGGAGTGGAGTAGGAAATGTTTACATTTATTAAGCAGAAGCTTCTTTATAAAAAATGGTTAAATATCTGTCTGTTGACGGGAATCGTATTACTCATCGCAGTGGCGGCATGTCTGCCGATGTATCAGAATATGTCGGAAAATCAGGCGTTACAGAATCAGATGAAGGAATATGTGCAGGAAAATGGAAAGTATCCGCTTGTAGTGGCTTTGTTCCGGGGAGCAGGATATAAGAAGTCGGAAAAAGCCTATGAGAAGTTTCAGGAAAAATGCACCGGCTGGGATGAAGCTCTGCGTGACGATCTGAAGATGGAACCGGTTGATAAAGTTACGTTATATACGTTGAAAGAATCGGACATTATATCCCGTGTGAATATCGGAAAACGAAGGGGCGGCAGGAAGATACGGATCAGTTATATGACCGGCATGGAAGATCATATAAAGGTAGCAGCCTCAGAGCAGACCGGTAAGGGACAATATGGGTGTTATGTATCGACTGCCATGCTGGATACCAATCATTTATATGTGGGGCAGCAGATAGCATTTGAGGATTATAAGGACAAAAATGAGCAGCCGATCGAACTGACGATTGAAGGTGTATTTGAGGAAAAGACTTCGGATGACCGCTACTGGGTAAAGGCACCTCTTGAATATACAGGGAATGTATTTGTGACAGAGGACACATGGAAAGAGATTCTTGCCCAAAATGACGGAAAAGTTACGATACGATGTAATGCATATTATCTGTATGATTATACAACATTGAAAGCAAAGCAGATTCCGCATTTCAGTGCTGCCCTGAAACGATATGAAAAGGCAGGGTTTGCGGATCCGAAGGTGGCGGTGACGACAGAGTTTGCAGATACCATAAAAGAATACGAACAGCATGCAAAGAAGATCCATGCAATCTTGTGGGTATTGGAACTTCCGATCCTGGTATTGATCCTGGTGTTCATTTATATGATATCTTCCCAGATACTGGAACTGGAAGGAAATGAAGTCGCAACATTGAAAAGCAGGGGTGTGTCCCTTCGGCAGATTATATGGATCTATTTTTGTCAGGCGTCTTTGCTTGCCGGAATAGGCATGGTTTTAGGGATTCCGATTGGATATGCAATATGCCGGCTGATGGGACAGGCAAGTGCCTTTTTGGAATTTGTAGACCGGAAGCATCTGATGGTAGCCATAACAGGCAGGTCGCTTCTGTTTGCGGTTGGTGCGGCACTGCTTGCGGTAGCATTTATGACGCTGCCACTTTTAAAAACGGCGCGGGTGGATATTGTTGCGAAGAAATCTCGCAGAAAGAATTCCGAGAAAAGCTTTTTTGAACGGTATTACATAGATGTTGCAATGCTTCTGGTATCCGCATATGCGTATCATAATTTTAACGGACAAAAGGAAGAGATTGCACAGCGTATATTGAACGGAGAAGGCTTGAATCCGATCCTGTTCCTGAGCGCGGTTTTGTTCATGGCAGGAGCCGGGATGGTGTTGCTGCGTCTGTTTCGTGCAGGCACCGGATTAGTCTACCGGATCGGAGCGAAAAAATGGTCTCCGGCAATGTATGCCTCATTTTTACAGATCATGAGGACGAGAGGAAGACAGACGTTTATATCCCTGTTTTTAGTCGTATCGCTGGGAATGGGTATATTCTATTCCAATATTGCAAGGACGATCAACCAGAATGAGGAAGAGCGGATCTGCTACAATATCGGAGCCGATCTGGTTGTAAAGGAAAAATGGAAAACAATAGCACACCAGTACAAATTTTATGGCGAACAGGTTACGGATCTATTCTATGTAGAGCCTTCAACGGATCTGTATTCGGAGGTAAAAAAGGATACGCAGTCAGCCACGCGTGTACTGAGACGAAATGTGAGCATCAAAGGGGCAAAAGCGCTTTCGGACAATGGTGAGATGATGGCAATCCAGACGCAGGAATTTGGCGAGACTGCATGGATGCGGGACGGATTGTTAGATAAACATTGGTATTACTATTTAAATGATCTCGCAAAAAAGGCAGACAATGTGCTGGTGTCTTCAAATGCGCGGGATGAGTTTGGCTTGAAAGTAGGCGATACGATCACATTTAACCCGATATCGGCTAACAAGGCATATCAGGATACAATGGGTGCACTGACCGGAACGATATGCGGGTTTGTAGATGCCTGGCCGGGATTTACCGGATATACAACCATTACAGATGAAGATGGAAAGAAAAAGCAGGAGAGTACTTATCTGGTTGTTGCAAATTACGGATATGTGGAGAGCAGCTGCGGAGCACAGCCTGCGGAGATCTGGATGAAAACCGGTGGGGATAACGAAAAGGTAATGGATACGATTGAAAAGAGCGGAGTTACGATTGAGAGCACGCAGGATATGAAACAGAATATGGCACTGGCAAAACAGGCGGCAATGATCCAGATCACAAACGGTATGCTGACGTTGAGTTTTCTGGTTGTCACAATTCTGTGCCTGATCGGATTTCTCATATACTGGATCACATCGATCCGGCAGCGGGAGCTGTTATTTGGAATATACCGGGCAATGGGTATGTCGATGAAAGAGATTGTGCGTATGCTGCTCAACGAACAGGTTTTTTGCTCATTGTTGGCAATTCTATGCGGTGTGATCAGTGGCATACTGACATCGAAGTTATTTATCGCACTGATCACGATCGCTTATGCACCGGAACATCATGTTCTTCCGTACCAATTGTACACATCCGTAGGAGACATGATCCGGATCGGTATGATTGTGCTTTGTATGCTTGGTGGAGGCATTTATATACTGGCAAGAATGTTGTCCCGTATGAAGATCGCACAGGCGATCAAGATGGGCGAGGATTGATGGCATTGCCGATAATGTATGTGTGAAGGACAGGATAGCTGTGATGGCAGAAAGGAAAAGAACGTATGGAGTATGCAGAGGTTATGATTGAAGCAAATGGAGTAACCCGTTCATTTCCGCTTGGAAATGGCAAGGAGATTGAGGTACTTCATGGAATTGATATGATCGTGCCGGCCGGTCGGCTGACTATCTTAAAAGGCCGGTCCGGTTCGGGCAAGACAACGTTGTTGAATATATTGAGTGCGTTAGACCGTCAGACCGCCGGAACCGTGTACCTGCAGGGAAATGAGATTGGACAGGCACCGGAAGAAGAGAGAGAGCTGCTACGGCGACAAGATATGGGATTCATATTTCAGGCGGTCGCACTGATTCCGGTTATGAATGCCTATGAAAATGTAGATTTTGGTCTGCGGCTAGCAGGCGTCAATGACGACAGAGATGCACGGGTGCGGGAATGTCTGGAACTGGTTGGTCTGAAGAACCGGATGAAGCATATGCCGGGTGAAATGTCGGGTGGAGAACAGCAGAGGGTTGCGATTGCCAGAGCGATTGCACACAGACCCAAAGTGATCTTTGCGGATGAACCGACGGGAGCACTGGACACGAACACCGGACTGGCAGTGATGCATTTATTTAAGGAACTGATCGAAAAAGAAGGAATTACCATTGTTATGACGACACACGATACCAATTTGATGGAATTAGGAGATGTTGTCTACGAGATGGAGGATGGAATGATCGGGAGGTAATGGTCATGGAAGAGAAGAAGGATATCATTTTCTGTGATGGACTGGTAAAGATATATAAGACAAAAGAGATTGAGGTTATGGCATTATCCGGATTAGAGCTTGCGATCAGGCAGGGGGAAATGATGGCGGTTATCGGGAAAAGCGGAAGCGGTAAATCAACCTTTTTGAATATGGTTGGAGGACTGGAAAGACCGTCTGCAGGAACGTTAATGGTGGATGGGAAAAATATGAGCTTGCTGACGGAAGAAGAACTGGTGAAGTACAAGCGGGATGTCGTTGGTTTTGTCTGGCAGAATAATTCAAGAAATCTGTTTCCGTATCTGGATGCATTAGATAACGTGGTGACTCCGATGTTATTTCGAAAGGGCAATAAGGCACAGAAGCGGGAGCGGGCGGAAGAACTTCTGGAATTGGTCGGGATGGCGGACAGAAAAAACAGTACACTGCGGCAATTGTCAGGCGGTGAGCAGCAGAGAGTGGCGATTGCGATTGCACTGGCAAATAATCCCAAGATCCTGTTAGCGGATGAACCGACCGGAGCGGTTGATGTGAAAACGGCAAATCAGATATTTGAACTGTTTCGTAAATTAAATGAAGAAATGGGACTGACCGTTGTGATCGTAACGCATGATAACAAGATTGCGAAAATGGTTCAACGGGTGGTGCGGATTCAGGACGGCAAGATCAGTTCGGAGCAGATCATGAAAGATGAGTATGAAAGCAGTCTGCGCAAACTGAGCTTTGGAGAACTGGATCTGTCGGAAAAAACGCATGAGGAATTCAGTATTCTGGATAAATTCGGGCGTGTGCAGTTGCCGGAAAAGATGATGGAGCAGGCAGGGATCGAAGGAAAGAAAGTCCGGTTAGAGGTTGTGGAAGGAAATATTGTCGTAAAGAAAGAGTAAATGAAAAAAGAGTAAATGAAAAAAGTCAGGAAAAATCAAGGTTTTTCTTGACTTTTGCTATGCCATCTGATATTCTAATACGGTCGACACATGTCGGAGCTTTTTTTTTGTGTGCAAAAACTTCAATTAACGCTTGGGTTTGCAGACAAAAGGAAGCATTTACAATTTAAGATGGAGGTGGAAGTTGTGCGAGTTAAGATCACATTGGCATGTACAGAGTGTAAACAGCGTAATTACAATCTGACAAAGGACAAGAGAGTCCACACAGAGCGTATGGAAACTAAGAAGTATTGTCCATTCTGTAAGGCTCATACCTTACACAAAGAGACCAAATAATTAAGATTACGGAGGTGATTTCAGATGGCAAATGAAAATGAATCAGCGTCTTTAAAAAGAAGCTTTTTCACCGAGCTGAAAGGTGAATTCCGTAAGATTATTTGGCCTGACAAGAAGCTTTTAGGTAAGCAGTCAGTAGCAGTTATTGTTGCAGCGATCATCATCGGTTGTATCATTGCGGCAATTGACTGGTTGTTCCAGATTGGTCTTTCATTTATTATTGGTTAGGTGGTGAACACATGGCAGAAGTAGAAAAGAGTAACGAAGCGAAATGGTATGTGGCACACACTTATTCCGGATATGAGAATAAGGTTAAAGTTGATATTGAAAAGACCATTGAGAACAGAAAGCTTCAGGATCAGATCTTCGAGGTTCTTGTTCCATTACAGGAAGTAGTTGAATTAAGAGACGGTAAGAAGAAATCCGTATCGAAAAAGATTTTCCCAGGCTATGTATTGATCAACATGATTATGAATGATGCGACCTGGTATGTAGTCCGCAACACCAGAGGTGTTACAGGATTTGTCGGTCCGGGATCTAAGCCGGTACCGCTTACAGAGAAAGAGATTAAGAATCTGGGAATCAAACTTCCAAATAAGAATGATGCGAAGCAAGAGCTTCCTCGGGTGGAAATTGATGTTGAGCTTGGTGATAGCATTAAGGTTATCTCCGGTGCCTGGGAAGGAACCGTTGGAACCGTTACGGATATCAACGTAGCAAAACAGGTCGTTACGATTGAAGTAGATATCTTCGGTCGTGCAACATCTGTGGAAATTGGTTTTATGGATGTTTCAAAGATGGATTAATTCATCAGACGTGATAAGGATGTGAATATGCATCCGACAATTAGTAAAAAGAAGATTGCATAGCAGAATGGATCGGTTCTGTGTTGTGCAGAAGTGGGAGGGCAAGTCCCGATTGACCACATGAATTAGGAGGAATAACGATTATGGCTAAGAAAGTAGAAGGATATATCAAATTACAGATTCCTGCAGGTAAGGCAACTCCTGCACCACCGGTTGGACCTGCATTAGGTCAGCACGGTGTTAATATCGTAGAATTCACAAAGCAGTTCAATGCGAAGACAGCAGATCAGGATGGAATGATCATCCCTGTTGTTATCACTGTTTATGCTGATAGAAGTTTCAGTTTTGTAACTAAGACTCCTCCGGCTGCAGTTTTATTAAAGAAAGCATGTAAGCTTGATAAAGCTTCATCTGTTCCTAATAAGACTAAAGTTGCTACCATTTCGAAAGCTGAGGTTCAGAAAATCGCAGAGCTTAAGATGCCGGATTTAAATGCAGGTAGCATTGAAGCAGCAATTAGTATGATTTCAGGAACAGCACGTTCTATGGGAATCGTAGTTGAGGATTAACAGAGAACTTGGTGAAAGCAAGCCGTCAGGCGTAGCTTGAACCTAGTCGTAGTTATGTCGGTGCAGTTGGCGAGGTGCTTTCGAGCCTACAAACCGACGTTGGCTATATGATTATTACATTTGGTGGGAGGGTCGCTCCCGATAATACCACAGGAGGTTTTTAAGAAATGAAAAAAGGTAAAAGATATGTTGAAGCATCAAAGCTTGTAGACAAAACACAGGTTTATGATATTCCAGAAGCTGTTGCAATTGTTAAAAAAGCAGCAAGTGCAAAGTTTGATGAGACAGTAGAAGCACATTTAAGAATGGGTCTTGACGGACGTCATGCAGATCAGCAGATCCGTGGAGCTGTTGTTCTTCCTCACGGAACAGGTAAGACTGTTAAGGTTTTAGTATTCGCTAAGGGAGATAAGGTAGATGAAGCTACTGCAGCAGGTGCTGATTATGTTGGTGGCGAGGAATTAATTCCAAAGATCCAGAATGATGGATGGTTAGATTTTGACGTTGTAGTTGCAACTCCAGATATGATGGGTGTTGTTGGTCGTCTTGGTCGTGTACTTGGACCAAAGGGCTTAATGCCAAACCCAAAAGCTGGTACCGTAACTCCAGATGTTACAAAGGCTGTTAATGATATCAAAGCCGGTAAGATTGAGTACAGACTTGATAAGAACAACATTATTCACGTGCCAGTTGGAAAGGCTTCTTTTACAGAGGAGCAGTTAGCAGACAACTTCCAAGCGTTAATAGATGAGATTATTAAGGTTAAGCCAGCAGCAGCAAAAGGACAGTATATGAAGAGCGTAACATTATCTTCAACAATGGGTCCTGGTGTTAAGATCAACACAGTTAAGTTCCTGTAAGCTTAAGACGGAATGTAAGAGGTCGTCGCATTTATGCGACGACCTCTTTTTTTACTTTATAGAAAATTATTTTTGGTGTGCTGCAAGTTGAGCCTTTAAAGCAGCAATCTCTGCGGCTTGATCTGCGATTTCTATGGCTTGGTTAGCAAGCTGTGAATCCTTGTTGGCAAGCTGTGTAGCCTGATCAGCAAGCTGTGAATCTTTATCCGCAATCTCTGCTTTCTGTCCATCAATGGTGTTCTGCATCTTATCAATCATGTATTGTACGGTATTATGATCTAAGATCTTCAAAGCGTCGGAAAACATAGTAAGCACCTCCTCTGGTTTGCGAAGATACGAAGCCATGTCCTGATAGATCTCTTCTAACCACGGATAAGCTGCAAGAATAGTGTCTAAGTCTTGCGTATCCCGTGTGGCAAGCAGAGATAACCAGGCACTTTTCTGTTGACGTAACAGGAAAAAGTGTATGTATATCGATTATATTGTTTGCCATAAATTCCTCCATGATTTTATATTTTCGATCGAATGTGAGGGCATTATAGCACATAGAATTATGTTTGTCGGTAATTGTGTACAAAAAATCATAATAATCATAAAGGCGGGGTTTTTGGTCATAATTATGTATGAAAAAGTCATAAATAGACCAAATTTAGACCAACTTTTGTCACATGGTTTTCACAAATAAATAATCTATTGCAAAAATTGTACATTTAATTACAAAAATTAACAAAGAGGTTGTGTGATGACAAAATATAAATTAATATTACAGAAATTACAAAAGGAGGCTTAACATATGAGAGACAAATCAAAATTACTTAAAAAATTTTTTGCGGCTATTAATTGTATAGTCTTAACACTTGTAGCACAAACAGCGAATACAACTTGTATTTGGATATTTCATCAGCCGGAATTTCCAGAAACGGCGCATCGGTATATAAAGATAAAGAAATGATTAAGGCGTTGGTAAATGGAATTGTTGAATTGCAATTACAATTGCAAATATTGCATGAGAATGAAATTGAGATATATTATTATGGGTATACATTGTTTTTTGAGTTATTGATAAACATTGCTATATCTTTAATTATAGGTATTTTAATGGGAAACATTGCAGATTTAATATTTTTTTTATGCACATTTATACCGCTTCGAAGTTTTTGCGGTGGATATCATGCAGATGAAAGCTGGAAGTGCATAATATTATCAAATTTAATATGTTACGTTGTTATGAAGGCTTCTTTGATCTTACAAAAATATAATATACATTTACACTTGTATATTATTATAATTTTTTGTTTGGCTAGCTGTATAATGCATTTGGCACCAGTTGATAGTAATAAAAAGAAATTGAATGCAAAAGAAAGACAATATTATAAAAAATGTATATATAAACTGGTGTTCGTTGAAATTCTCATAAGTATT
>ERZ1034925.723-NODE-723-length-13244-cov-29.402684_pt1 | contig 13244 bp, 20 predicted proteins | sample MGYA00520687_ERZ1034925 | MGnify/ENA primary metagenome ERZ1034925 (study PRJEB33766, sample SAMN09781758) | gut metagenome | biome: gut microbiome | host: Homo sapiens | place: Madagascar | study: EMG produced TPA metagenomics assembly of the PRJNA485056 data... | reverse complement strand
GTAAATAAACTAAATATTATACACATAATAAATACATTAATTACGAAAAGGGGCGTTTTTATGGATGCAATAATGGTATCTAAGACACAGATACAACAAGAACACTTTCAGCAAAACTTGTTTGAACGATTCATTAATTACACCGATGTAAAAGATATTACTCTTAAAGGATATACGGTTTGCATCCGTCAGTTCATTAACTGGATGAATATGAACAGTATTTCACAGCCTGGCAGAGATGATATAAAAGAGTATAAACACTATCTGGAAAAACAAAATTTCACAGCAGGAACCAAAGCACAATATTTACGTGCTGTTAAACATTTTTTCAAATGGACTGCCGCAGAAGGATTATATCCAAATATCGCAGACAGTATAAAGGGAGCCAAGGTAAAAGCGGATAATACAAAAAAAGAAGCATTTTCAGAAGAAGATATAAAAATTATTCTGGACAGTATCGACAGATCCACAGAAGCAGGTAAAAGGAATTATTGCATGATTCTTTTATCGATCACTGGTGGTCTACGTATCATTGAACTCCAACGAGCAGATATACAGGACATACAAACTATCAGAGGACAAAAAGTTCTTTATATCCAGGGTAAAGGCAGAGACGAAAAAGACGAATATGTTAAGTTACCGAATGAAGTTGCCACTGCAATAGAAATGTATATATTTTCTAAAGGCTCCTATAAAAAAGAAGATCCCCTGTTTTCCAGTACCGGCAACAGGGCAAACGGATGCAGGCTCACAGAACCCTCTATAAGCCGTATTATAAAGAACGTGTTTAAAACTGCAGGTTATGACTGCGACAAGCTGACAGCTCACAGCCTACGACACACAAGCAATACATTACTTTTTAAAGCAGGAGCCGACCTTTACACAGTACAGAGACACGCTCGTCATGCAGATCCTAAAACCACAGAAATATATTTACATGCAGCGGACAGAGAAAACGACAGGAGCGAACAGCAAATCTATGATCGTATCTTTGAACCGGAAAAGAAAGATGTTGCTAAAGAAGCGTATAGCCTTATACAAGGTCTTCCAGAAGCAGAGCAACAGAAAGTATTATCTTATATAAAAGATCTAAAGAAAGCTATTTAAGAGGAGGATTGCGACATGCAGACAAGCCAGAAAGAAGAAATTAAAACCATTAAAGAAAGAAATATAGTGCTCAATCTAAGTGATAAAGACTGTGAGCGCATTTCCAGAAAAGCCGCAGCTGTCGGGCTTACAGTATCAGAATTATTAGAAAACTTCATAGGAGATTTAGTAGCAGGCACCTATAGCAATGGATCAGACGAGAGGGCAATAGCTAATGAATGGTTTGAGCGTTGTTGGTTTTCACTTGAACCAGATAAAAGTTTCTTAAGATATCTTATCTTAACAGACTGTATTCTTGATGTAATTGAAAGATGGGAAGATATTCAAGCCGGACTTGAAGAAATATCTGCTATAAAAAAAGAAAATACCGCAGATTCACAAAATGAAATTAAATCTTGGGAAGATGATATTTCCTACTTGCAAGAAATGATTGACGAATGCTGGAAAGAATATGCTGAAGACTGGAATCCCGAGCACCTACCTTTTGATGAGGAAATGTCTAAAATCATGGAATGGAACGAAAATTTAGAAAATATGAAAGAAGGAGAATAAATGTCTACACCAAATCACAGACCGCCCAAACCACGCCGAATAAGAGAAGAAATGAATAAAGATTTTTTCTCCATTTACGAAACAGCGGAATTATTAGGTTTACATCACAACACCATAAGAAGAATGATAAAAAGCGGTGAACTTCCAGCACATCAATTTGGAAGAACCTGGCGAATAAACAGAGCTGATTTAGAAGAACTTACAAAGCCTAATAATGTTTCTAAGTAAAATTAGAGACATAATTTAACATTAAAATTACATGAAAGGAACCTTTATTTATGATTACAGTTACAGTCACAAACCAAAAAGGCGGCGTTGGAAAAACCTCAACAGCACACGCCCTTATTACTGGCTTGTATGCCTATGGTTACAAAGTGTTGGCTATTGATCTGGATCCACAGACCAACCTCACATATACTTCCGGTAACTTTCCCGATCTGCCTACCTTGTATGATGCTTTTACAGGAAAAGCCTCAATACAGGACGTTATAACAAAATCCAGTGTCGGTTATGATGTAGCACCTGGAGACATATCTTTTTCCAGTGCTGACATGGAATTTACCGCCAAAAACAAAACCTTTATTCTTAAAGGCCTGCTAGAGCCTATAAAAGAAAATTATGATTACTGCATCATAGACACACCGCCAACACTGGGAATACTTACAATTAATGCCCTATCTGCCTCAGATAAAGCCATTATACCGATGAATGCAGATATTTACAGTGCACAGGGACTTTCTCAATTATGGAGCCTTATGGACAGCGTCAGAACCTACTGCAACCCGAATTTAATTGCTGCAGGTATTTTAATCAACCGTTTTAACGCCCGATCTGTTATTAACCGTCAGATCAACGACAGTATTTATGATATTGCAAAAACACTAAAAACACATGTCTTTATGAGCCATATTAGAGAGGCAGTAGCGGTAAAAGAAGTACAGTATATGCAGGGCAGCTTATTCAGGGATTATCCTTCTGCTAAAGTCACTTCTGACTATTGGCATTTTATAGATGAATTTCTGGGGAAAGCAGTTGTTCTAAATACAATAAAGTGAGGGTTAAACAATGGGAAAAACATTTGACAAAAACAAAATGAATGGTTTCTTTAGTGATTTTACGCAACCAACAGAAGACAATGCACCTAACACACATAATAAACCAGATACACAAAATAAATCAAGTAAACCAGGCAGACCTCCAAAACCAGAAGAGCAGAAGCTAAGAGGTTATAGGTATAACTTGAACCTAGACAAAGATCTTAAACAGTACCTGCATGAAAGAGCCTGGCAAAAAAGAACATCTATCACACAATACATCAATGACCTGATTAGAGCTGACATGGAGAATTATTTTGCAGAAGGCGGAACGAAAGAAGGTTGGTTAGAAGATGAATAACGGCAATAAAAAAGCCTCTAAAAAAAAGATAATACGGACAGAAATCGACACTTCTAAATTAGGAAAACTGGAAGATCTTCCACCTCAAGAAGTTTCTGCAGCCATCGAACGCATGATTGATAAAATGAAACTAATGCAAGAAAATATGTATGATATTATAAAAGGTTTTAGTGCAGATATTAATCAAATCGATCCTTCCGGAATGGATCCTGACGATGCAGACGTTTTACAAGTATTTCAAGAAGTTGTTGATAAAGCCATTGAAAAGATAGATAGTGATGATATTGTAATAAATCTTGATGATGTTCCTTCTTTCAAAAGAGCCCCACTTCCGTCAATCAATACATACAGTCTTTTGAATGACAAAGTTACTAATAAACTGCCGATAACATCGCCTATTTCAGAAGAGTTAGACGGACAATTATTTTTTAGTTGGAATATAAATGGAGCCCCTCAAAACGCCCCGGCAGTGGCAACTTTTGTCACATTAAGTAATTCTGCAAATGAATTAAACATCAATCGCCCTATAAATGCATTTGATATGGCGGTATATAATGCAATTTCCACCAGATTTTTTTATTGGAATCAAAGCAACCCAGGAAAGCCCCTTATGATAACGCCGCAAGAAATCTGGCGAACAATGGACGGGAAAACAGTCCCTACAACACCTTCTGCTGCTCAAATAAAAAAAGTAAGAGATTCTATTGATAAAATGCAGTTTACAAAAATAACTATTGATACTTCGCAAGAGTTAAAGGCAAACTATAGAACGCTCAATGATGAGAGGGTTGTCAATGGAACTATAACCACATATCTCATTAACGCCGACAAACTTTCTTTTCTTACAGAAAAAGGAAACATTGTTGACGGATACCGTATCAATCAAGAACCTATCCTGTATGCATATAGTAAAGCTAAAAACCACATTTTATATTTCGACTATGCTTTACTTGATACATCCAGTAAAATAAGGACAGATGAAAATATGATAATCTTTAAAAATTACATCCTGTCTGAAGTAACACGCATGGTTAATGGTCTTAATAGAAACAGCAACCGCATAAAATTTGACACTATATACAAAAATACAGGGATCCTGCCGCCAGACCAAAGAGTTGAAAGAGCAAATTACAGTAGTGATTCTGCATATACAGCCGTAGTCCGTAGAGAATCAAAAAGAGACCGTGACAAAATGTGTGCAATTCTGAACGTTTGCAAAGAAAACAGCTTTATACAAGATTATGTTTTAGTGAAAGAAGGAAGATCTTTTGCAGGAATTGATATTTCTTTATTTCCAAAGCATAAAACCAAACAAATAAAAAAAGCATAGGGCAATAACCTGTTACGTATAGGGCAATAACCTGTTACGTTAACCCCATTATAGGGCAATAACCTGTTACGTATAGGGCAATAACCTGTTACGTTAAGAAAATAGCAAAGTGGGTTAAGCCCAGTGTTTATGCGGTTTTGCAGACATCCCCAAAAATCCCGTAAATGAATTGTAAATGAAATTGTAAATGAATTGTATAGGACAAGCCGCCCCAGGTTGACACTGGGCGGCCTGCCCCTTATAAATAAATAAGCCCAATAAATAGAGAAATCCTTCCGGAAACAGAGGAAAAGTACAACATGCCAGGAAGGATAATTTTCTTTTTAAAGGCCATTATCTTAATGTTAAATTATGGGGATAATTATACATTAAGACGAAAACAACCAATAAAAAGCCCTGCCGGTGATAGCAGCACCATGCAGGGCACAACCAAAGATTGCACAGCAATTATAACTTCCAGTAAGTGTGATTGCAAGCGGAAAGGACTAAATATGCAGATAATGACAAGAGCCGAGGCAAAAGAGTATGTGAAACGACAGGAACCGACTTTTTTACAGAGAGCGAAAGAACGTGGTTATATATGCCCGTTCTGTGGCAATGGGAACGGATCAGACGGGGACGGAATCGTAAGAGACACAAAAGACCGGGAACGTACTCATTATAAATGTTTTGTGTGTGGTGTGCATCCGGATATAATAGACTTAATAGGTGAATATTATGGATTGTCAGACGATAAAGCAAAATTTGAAAAGGCTTATGATTACTACGGTGTTATTATTGAGGACGAAAAGAAGCCCCAGAAAGGGACGAAAAAGCCAGAGACTAAGAAGAATACGCAAGAAACGACAAAAGCCGTAGAAAAGGCAAATACAAGCTCACGGGAGTATGTGAAGAATGAAGAACCGGAAGTAGATTGTACAGATTTCTTTTTAGAGGCAAAGAAGAATAACAATTATGAATATTTAAAACGCAGGGGCATAAATGAAAGCGTACAGGATTATTTTGAAATTGGATATATAGAAGACTGGATAAGTCCCAAAGCAGTTGAAACTACCATAAAAAAAGGCGGAGATCCTTCCAACCTTCCAAGAACACCACGTTGTATTATTCCAACAAGTAAAACAAGTTATCTGGCAAGAGATACCAGAGCGGAACTTACAGAAGACGAAAAGAAATATTCTAAAAGCAAATATGGCAGGCAGCATTTATTTAATATAAATAATTTATATCGAATGTCAGTTGTTTTTGTAACAGAGGGTGAAATAGATGCCATGTCAATATGCGAGTGCGGTAGCTGTGGTATAGGTTTGGGAAGTTGTTCTAACTGGAAACAGTTTGTTGAGCATGCATGTATAAGAAAAGAAAAGTATAAAGATAAGCCAGTATATTATTATTTGATGTTAGATAATGACGATAAGGGAAAAGAAACGCAAGACTTGTTATTAGATGCCCTACAGAAAATGGGTGAAAGTGTTAAGATTGCTAGTTATCCTTTAAAGTATAAGGATCCTAACGAAATGTTAGTAAAAGATCCTAAAGGCTTTAAACGTCTTATAGACCGGTTAAAGGGGCGTGTTAATGGCGATGGCGGCGGTAATGCAGGTGCTATGCTAGATTACTTCCGGACTATAGAGCAGCAACCGGAAGGTTACGAAACAACGACAGGTTTTAAAATACTGGATGACAAATTGTCCGGTGGTTTACATGCCGGCTTAATCGTTTTAGGGGCAGTTTCTTCACTTGGAAAAACAACCTTTACATTGCAGCTTGCAGATCAGATTGCGGCGGTGGGAAATGATGTGCTTTTCTTTTCTATGGAAATGAGTAAATATGAGCTTATGGCTAAAAGTATTTCCAGATATACATATAATATTGCCGGTAGAGAGAAAAACGCCAATAATAACCAGTATGTCGCTAGAGATACGCTGCAGGTGTTAAATAACAAGAGATACAAAAACTATAGTAGTAGAGAGAAAGAGGTTATTGCAGATGCGATAGACCGTTATTCCCAGGCAGCAGGAAATATATATATCTATGAAGGGCGTATTGGTGATCACAGATTAACCACGGACGATATAAGCCGAGCTGTAGATGCACATTATAGGAAAACAGGAAAACAACCCGTTGTTATAGTTGATTATCTGCAGATCATAGCTCCTATAGATGTGCATATGACAGATAAGCAGGCAACAGATGCAAATGTATTTGAATTAAAAGAGATATCCCGTAACTTTGATATTCCCGTAATAGCTATTTCATCATTTAATCGTGAAAACTATAAAGAGCCTGTTAGCATGTCTAGCTTTAAGGAATCCGGTGCGGTTGAATATTCAAGCGATATTTTGTTTGGATTGCAATACAAGGGCATGGACTATGATCCGCAAGAGAAAGACCAGGACAGGAGTAAGCGGATCAGAAGTTTAATGCAGGCAAATTACCAGAAGAAAAAGGATAAAGAGCCTATAGAGATAGAACTAAAGTGTCTGAAAAATAGAAACGGTTACCAGTTCACAATTCCTTTTTATATGGTTCCTGCCTTTAATTATTTTGAGGAAGTACAGGAAAAAGATGGTTTTGTACATTATCCAGGTTCAACGCCATTTGATAAATTAAAAAAAGATGTTCCGATGGTGTAAGGAAGAGAATATTGCAAAAGAAAAATTCATATGCTATAATGCCAGTAGGCAAAAAGAAGTAATAAAGGTTCAATACAAGGCAAAAGCCCTCAGTACTGGGAATACTGGGGGCTTTCTTTTTATGCTTTTACGGTGCATTAACCTAGGCTAGTTGCTGTTGTTATCACTTGTCTAACCATTTGCAGATGAGATGGCAAGTCACACCCGCCGCAACAGCGATAAAAAAAGAAGTAATTGGATCCAACACAAAGCACCTCCCCTCTGTTGCCAGATTTGGGAGCAGCAACCTCTAAAGTATAACATAAAATTCAAGAATAGCAAGGACAGGAAGTGTATAGACACCTTCCATTTTTTTTGCAAAAAATACGATGGAAATATTAATTTTTTATGCCTGATCAAAAATGACATATTATAAATGATTAAAAAATAATGACGAAGGGAGAAGAAGCTTAAAGGTTATTCGTTGCCGGTTTATCCGGATAGAGAATAACCAGTTAAGCGAGAAAAAGCGGTTATATTCTAACTTTTATGGAATATCCAAGTAAGAAAATAACCACACAAGAGGATAGCAGACCGCAGCTATTATGTATTGTCTCCTGGGGGAGTGGTGAACTAAACACCGTCTGAACAGTACAGAACTCATTGACAAGGCTAAGTCACTAAAAAGGCAGAAGAACAGACAGTTAAACAAAAATCTGAGGTTAGGAGCAGTAAACAATAGAAAAGAGGTGTGACATGGGCAGATACAGAAGCATACAGGCTACGTTAATAGAATCTTCTTTAAAGGGCTTAACAGATAATCAAACTATAACTGCATATAAAAAAGACTGCAAGCTGTTTGCTGCATATTGTAAGGAACAAGGGGTAAAGCGTCCTGATCAGCTGCAGGGCAAGGAAAAAGATATGTTGCAGGGGTATGAAAAACAATTAGAAGCCGCCGGCTATAGCCCCAGTACAATACACAGGCGATTAGCCGCCCCCTGTAAGGGTGTAGGTGTCAATATGTCTGAAATTGAAAAGCCAAAAAGAACTGCTGACAGGATAACCAGGAGCAGAAAAGAAGGGGCAAATAAACAAGGAAAGGTAGAAGCTACAGAAGCACGCTATAGTCGTTTAGTAGCCCTTCAAAAGGCTGTTGGAATACGTAGGGCAGAATTATCTAAACTGACAGCAACAGACCTTACAACAGACGAAAGCGGTTACTTGTGTGTGAACGTAGCAAAAGGGAAGGGCGGTAAACGACAGCTGCAAAGATTACTTCCAGAAGATGAAGGAACCGTATTGGAGATATTTCAAGCTGCGGATCCGGAGCAGAAACTCTTCTCTAAGGAAGAGATGCAGAACAAAATAGATCTGCATGGATTGAGGCGAGAACACGCACAGCGAGCGTATAAATATTATGCTGACCGGTTAAAAAATGAACCAGAATACAAATACAAACTGCGAAAAGAGCTTGCAGCTAGATATAAAGAATTTCATAGACCAGGAGATTCTAACAAGAGATTCTTACACGATATTATGAATGAAGAACCATATAGGCTAAGGGGAAATAACTACCAGAAGGCTATAGAACAGGGAAAAGAGACGGAATATAACCGCCTGGCATTAATGGCTGTAAGCGTATTTCATCTGTCACACTGGCGGTTAGATGTTACAGTAACAAATTATATGATATAAATTTCAATATACACTAGACTTCGTGTATATTATGTGGTATATTAGTTTCTAGAAAGGTAGGTGAGAAAATTGCCGTTGCGGTACAAGATAGACGTTTTAGCCGCTTTGAAAGAGGCAGGGTATTCTTCTTATAGGCTGAGGAAGGAAAAACTATTGAGTGAATCTACACTACAAAAGTTGAGAGATGGAATTATTGTTTCAACAGATGTAATAGAACAGTTGTGCGGATTGTTAAATTGCCAGCCAGGAGACCTGCTAGAGCACAAAGCGGAATAAACGCAAAAAGTCAGTTCACCACCGACCAAAGTAAATGAACTGACTGCACAATTAACAGGGCTTGCCTGTATGAAATATATTATATCATGCGGAAGCCCCTTTATCAACCGAAAGCGAGGTAATAACGTGATTTCAGTAATGGACGTTCTTGTAATTTTTTTTGGTGGATTTATATCTGCTAAAGTATGTGATTATGTACACGAATTAGAACGAGAGGAGAATGAAGCATGAGCAAAGAAAAAACATTAAGAACATCAGAAGAAACAGAAGCGATGCAGGTCACAGGTATTCCGGCACAGGAGACAGACGGTATAGGTGTGGTCATGGCAACAGAGATTATTGCAGATCTTAAAAAGCAGTTGGAAGACGCAAAGGAAGAGGCCAATAATCTGGAAAAAGACTGGGAGTTTTGTTCACAGCAGAGACTGATTCTTGCAATGCAGACAGACATTATTAATTTTGCACTGAAAATCTTTGATTATAAATGTCTCAGCATGGCTTTAAGTTATGTAAAGGCAGCATATAACCAGCAACCGCCGGAAGAGGAAGAACAGGAGGTTGAAGAATAATGATGAAATGTACATTAACTCAGGTTCCTTGCAGAAAGGCAATAATGGACGTTGTCCAGGCTAACAAAGATAGAAGATCATTACAGCACACCTATGAGCTGGCAGAACTCTTTCAAGTGGCTTGTTCCGGTAATGAAGCATTTATGAAGCTGCCAGAAGTAGATCAGGAGCGTTTCTGGCTGATTATAGATGCTTTAATGATGAATGACCTGGAAGATCTCAAAAGAGTACATAACCTTGCAAATTATCTAATGGTGAAGCGTATTAAAGATAGTGCGAAAGTGGCGGAGGCGTAACATGGACTACAAAAAGCAGATAATTGAGATGTTGGAGAAGATAGATAACATTTATTGGCTAAGGTCAATCTATGTATTCATGAAAACGCTGATAGGATAGTGGTACGGAGGTATAGCATGGATTATAAAAAAGAGCTTCTTGAAATGATTCAAAAAATGGAAAATATAAGGTTTTTGGCAATGGCTTACGGATTTGTTGGAAGATTATATAAAATAGAAAAGGAGCAGGATAAATAATATGGACTACAAAAAGAAAATCATAAAGATGTTAGAGAAAGCGAATCACGACCAAACATATACAATCTTCAGATTTGTTTGTAGTTTTCTGGGACTAAAATAACGATATTGAGGGTGCCCTTTGATGGGGCATCCTTTTTTATAGGTTATCCTTTAAAGAGGAATTTAATGTTAAATTATATAAATAATTCTACATTAAACCCCTATATATGACTATAAACTGGGGGACACGATAAGACATACAAAGATGATATAATAAATATAGAGAATAAACAGAAAGGGGGATGTCGAATGGATAATACTGCAGCAAATGAAGTACGCCGACAATATTACAGAGATTATGCCAATACGCATAGAGATGCTATTAAAGCAGCGCAAAAAAGATGGCGAAAGGCTAACCCGGATAAGATACGAGAGTACAATGCACGTTATTGGAACCGCAGAGCTCAGGAAGTAAAGGAAGGTGAGACAGGTGGAAAGAATAACAGCAGAAGCACGTGAAGACATTTTAGTGCAGGCATTATTGACATGTCCAAACCTTACGGAAGTGTCCAGAAAAACCAATATTCCACGGCCAACTATTTACACTGTAATTAATACAGACAGCTTCAGAAAGAAGTATACAGAAGCCAGAGACAAGGCAGTAACAACTGCTATCGCATACCTGCAGGGAAAACTGGGCGAATGCGCAGCAGTTTTGGTTAATACAGCCACGGATCCGGAAGTGCAACCCCAAATCAGAGTAAACGCAGCTAATGCAGCATTGTCACAGTGCTCTCAGTGGACAAAGAATGTGGATGCACTCGAACGCCTAGAGGCCATGGAAAAGCTTATGCGTGATATAGAAGATGAGCAAAAGAAAACAAGAGGGCATAAGTAATGAATATTTTTGACAGAATAGAGAAGATAGAAAAACAAGCCCTGCAGTTAAAAAGTGACGCAGATGTTATTCACGTGCTTTTGATAAAACCTTTTTCTGGAAGTAAAAACTTATATACGATATGGGGAGAAAATTACATATTCACAGAAAGAGAATTAGATGAGTACGAAAAAAAACATAGTGTTACCACTACTATTGTTTTAAACATTCCACGCCGCAACGGAAAGGAGATGCAGGATGCCTAGAAGGAATAAGCGATCCGCATTCAAAGGGTTAAACATGCGTGACGAAAAAAGATGGGCTAAATTTTGTCAACAGCTTGTAACTGAATGCAAAGACAACAAACCTGTAAGAAAGGCAAACTATGAAAAGTGAACTAGAAAGAAGGATTTCTCTTTTACAGGAAAGAGCAAAGTTAGTAATGAAAGTGCAGGCAGATCATGCCCCGTTTTTGTACGTTGCTCCCTGGAGCTTTATGAAGAATGAATGCAGGGTTGAATATTTCCCGGAAGGGCATTATCAAAAGGAAGAAAAGATAACAACTACACTTCATAATGCACTTGCAATAGCTCAGTATTACTATGAATGCGGGATACATGTGCAATTTTCAATGGCTTCATGCATCGAATGGCTATTCTTGTTTGTTCGTGACGATCCGAGATATTTACCGGAACAGCAAAAAGCATGGTACACAAAAAGCAAAGAAGAATTTCCGGAAATAACAGCCATGCTAGAAAGCGATAAAAGAGCTGAAATCATGGGCTCTTTAAGAAGAATGCCTCAGAACTTTACTTTTAGAGGCCTTCCGGAAGATGTACGAAATGATTATTTGCTATAAATAAAGTAAACAAAGTAAATACAGTAAACAATATAAACAAAGCAATATAAATTATACATTCCCGTAAAATACTAGACATTTAGCATGGGGAATAGATTATTTTTAAAGGAGATATGTAGATATGAGTAAAATTTTATTAGGCATTACCGTAGATGATAAAATTTATGAGGAATATGCCTCACATAAATATGTTATGGCAACCAATAACAGAAACGGCGAAGGCACACCACTGTCAACCATTATATATATGGCTAGTTCCCAGGACTATCGGATCAATGCCCCAGAGATTTACACAGAAGCAAACAATATTATTGAGAGTGTAAAAAAAGAGCTGCAGGAATTTTATAAAATTTCCACCGGCAAAACAACGGTGCTGAAATATGTATCTTTCACAGAATTTCTCGAAAAGATGAAAAATGTGTATGTTTCAGCTATGGAAAAATATGACGCACTGGCCGCTAAAAAAGAAGCTGCAACTGAGACCTGGGACGAGATCCGCAAGCCCAATACTGCATCTGATGAAGAACTTGTACTTGCTAAAGCCTCATTTATCAACGCCGTAAATGAGTTCAATACTGAATATGAGAAATTACTGAACGATACACATGCGAAAGCGAACGAAATCCGCATGGAGCTCATGAAACAGACAGAAGATTTTTATACCATTAATCCGGACAGAGTAGAGCCAGGCACAATGGATCTGTTAATGAGCGGTGTGCTCAATGAACATGATATTAACGTTTTAGCCGAAAGAAACAGAGGCAACACAACTATGCTGCGAATGATTTTACGAACAGCAGAAGAGCTTGACTCAGGGCTTGCGTACAAGATCAAAAACATTGGAACAGGTGAAAACGAAATGAATATTTTAAATGATGTTGCCACTTGGGGCGAAAGATGTATAAGCGAGGATCGCACGGTTGCAAACGTTAACCGGCAGCACTACGATCGTATTTATGCAGGCCTCTGTGAGGATATGGAAAATTTATATGCAAAACCTAGCCTTTAAGGAGAAAATTCATGGAAGAACTCACTCATTTTTACTTAACACCAGATGACTCTAAGGGAAAGAGAAATTCCGGTTTTAAAATCAGCTCTATCTTTACCAGTTGGGATAATGAAAGAAGAGCTTACGTTGCTACAATAATGTTTTCCTTAACCAGCAGAACCCCTACGTCAAGACCGTTTTGCATAGATCTTTATTCAACTGACACATACTCATTAATGGAAATGCTTAGACAGCAGGCTAAATTATACAAACCCGAATGTAAGTTAAAAGTCATATTTCCAGAAAAAGGAAGCAATGAGAAGATACTGGCAACCATTATAAAATAGTATTTAAGGGACACTGCAAAGTGCCCCTTATTTTTTCGCCTCATACTCATATATTAATTGACTTTAATTAACCATAAGTGTATAATAAGAATATAAATAAAACAAAGTAAATAAAC
>ERZ1034925.722-NODE-722-length-13254-cov-4.678991_pt1 | contig 13254 bp, 9 predicted proteins | sample MGYA00520687_ERZ1034925 | MGnify/ENA primary metagenome ERZ1034925 (study PRJEB33766, sample SAMN09781758) | gut metagenome | biome: gut microbiome | host: Homo sapiens | place: Madagascar | study: EMG produced TPA metagenomics assembly of the PRJNA485056 data set... | reverse complement strand
TCGTTAGATTTCGTACAATATTCTTTATAATAAAGATTTTTAATAAGATCTAAATCTTCAATCTTCATTGCACGATCATTTAGCACCTCAAACAATGTATAGGCATCTCTTTCATTTCCTGTCATAATCATGCAAAAATTAATATTATAAATCATCTCTGAAATGCCATCAATCATTTTCTTAACCATATCCAACGGATCTTTTGCATCTTTTTTTACACTATTATAAACACAGTTAAATTGACATTTTACTGCTTCAATATAACTTGACAGACAGGTTTCTTTCTTTGCGTCATAATCCACATGAATCTCCGGATTTTTGTCTTTTGATACAATTACCACAATCCTTGACAACGCATCTTTTATATTCTTATTGAATGTTTCCCGACTATAACACAGTGCCAATTTGTCTCCAGCCAAAAAACCAGATAGTTTTGCAATATACTGTGAATAATATTTCCGCATATCTGATAAATCTTTAACCGGCAACGATACTACCGTCTCATATTGTTGTAACAAATGACCATATACCGATTCCCAAAGCTCTTTATCTTTATCAGTAATTGTCTCCATTTCATCCAAAATCGTTTCATTAACCCGCTCAATCGCATTCGTATGCTTATGACCAAATAGTTGCCCATAACTTTGTGCAAAATCTGTCAATACACTTTCTCTTATAATTCTCCCTACACTTAATAATTCCTGAATATACGAACGTAACAACAGAAAGCGAAGATAATTCATCAAAAATACAGTCGTTAATCTTTGCTGTCCGTCAATCACGTCATGTCTATCCGTTCCTCTCGCATTCTTAACCAACACAACCGATCCGACAAAATATTTTGCTGCCTCATCATCTGTCTTGTCTTCCGCTTGATTCTCTGCCTTATTCTTATAAAAATCAGAAATTAAATTGCTCACCTGTTCTTCCGTCCACTTATAAGGGCGTTGGTAATATGGAATATTAATACATAACGGAACCTCGCCCTTTCCTCCAATATCCTTACATAAGTCAATAATGTTACGAATCTCTGCTCCTTTTAAATCCATAATAATTCCTCCTTTGTCTTCTCCTTACTACTCCTCCGCCAGTTCCTTCACTGCGTCAACCAACGCATCCACATCCTCTTTTGTCGTAAAACAGCCAATACTTGCCCGGACTACTCCCAGGCTGTCTTTATCTTTGAGATATTTATGAATCAATGGTGCACAATGATACCCCGTACGAACTTCAATCCCATAATCCTGATCCAATATCATTCCGACTTCATCTGACTTGTATCCCTCAATATTAAATGCGACCATACTAATATGACGATTTCGGTCAGACGGCAAATATAATCGAACATGCGGTACATTCTCCAGCCTGGACACCAGATACTGCGTAAGCTCCCGTTCCTGCTGTTCTACCTGTTCATGCTCTTGCAGATAAGAAAGACCGGCACGCAATCCACTGATCGCCACCACATTCGGACTCCCCGGTTCCCATCGTTCTTCTCCGTCCGGCATGTCCAGATTTAACGAATCTGTCCCGGTACCACCATACAAAAAGGAGTGTAACGCCATACCTGTATTATTGACAAAGCCAGCCACCCCAAATGGTCCATACATCGTTTTATGACCGGCAAACACAACAATATCGATATCCCCATTCCGGACATCAATCGGAAGCAGTCCACATGATTGTGATGCATCCACAACCATCTTTGCTCCATGCGGACGTGCCATCCTGCTCACTTCCTCTATCTCCAATATATATCCTGTCACGTTACTGACATGACTCATAAATACATAAGCAGGCGGATTCTTTACAAATGCATATTCCGTCTTATCCAGATCAATCTGTAACCGTTCCTCTGATATCGGTAATTCCAGAATCGAGAATCCCCATTTTTTCTGATATGCATGCAGGGTTCTTGCAACTGCATTATGTTCAAACGGTGAAATATATACCACATCCGAATCTTTCCACTCAATTCCACCGATCACCAGATTCATGGCAAGCGTTGCCGATGCCGTAAATACCACTTTTGCCTCCGTCTGCGCCTTAACAAATTGAAGCACCTGTTGCTTAGTCGCCTCAATCAGCCGGCTTGCCTGCCTTGCACTCTCATATCCACCTCTTCCGGCATTTACCCCTAGCAGTCTTGCAGTCTCATCCATCGCCTGATAGACATCCTCCGGTTTGGGATATGTTGTTGCTGCGTTATCAAAATATCGTCTCACATTCATCCTCTCCCCTGCCTTATTCACTGTATCCTAACTTAATAAATGATCTAACATAGCTACTAATACACTAACCTTCTGATTCACTTCCAAGGTATCGCCAAATTCATCCATTGCCTCTTCCATTGCATTTTTGAGGAAATAGCTGGTGCTGTCATCGTCCGTCTGAAAGAACTTCTTTACCCGTTGTCCCTGACTGTTCGTAAACTCTATACTGTTCTGTCCCTGTGCGTCCGTTATATCCACATCCTGCATACCTTCTATCTCCATACGGATGTTGCGCATCGCCTCGGTATACTGTGTAAGGGAATCCGGATTCCAATCTTCCACATACACATCAATCACTAATTTGGAAAGTTTACTGATGATCTGTTCCTCATCGTGCGAATTCAGATGCTCCACATAACTCATAAATCCACTGATCTGTGTATTATGCAGATAACTTTTTGCCTGTTCACTCTGTCTGTCGTACCAGTCTTTCAGGCAATTATTGATATTATCCTCCTTGCTGCCTCCAAAGATCTCTTTTGTTGCACAAAGTGCCTGTTGTTTCATCTTAGACAGCATTGTATCCATTTCATTTTTAACTTTGGTTAATATTGCAACACATTCTGCAATATCATCCATTGAACCGCTATCTCCCATAACTGCCAGTGGAATATCGGCAAACAGAAAATCTCTCGCATTCAGTTCAAATTTCTGTAATTTTCGATTGAACAATTGAATGATCCGGCATTCTGCTTTCCCAAAGTTCAAATGATACTGTTCATTTGCAATATGCTCATAATCCGCAATCTTTACGCACTGTGGCAGACTTCGATACCAGCGCCGGAGCTGCAACACAATCTGTTCTAAACGGCTGCCTGTCGAACCGGTCTCCTGCTCACCCGAGAATAATTGTTCCAATCCTTCCAGATACTGTTCCTTCTGAATTGTTGCAACCTCTACATACAATTCGTATTCCGCCGGATCCCGGTTGATATTATTCAACACATTACAATCCAGCGACAACTCTTTGCCATTGGTATAGATCACCGGCATGTCCATTAACTCTGCAAACACCTTTGCAAGAAAGATCGGGATCACTCCACGTCTCACACCATACGGCTCGCCCTGTAATATCTGATACAGGATCGCAAAGGACTGTCTTTCCTGTGCTGCATGTTTGACAAATTCATGAATTCTCGCAAATACTTCATTTACTTCCGGCATTGCCTGCCCGTCCGCTATTCCGGTTCGCATCATAACTGCCCGGTAGATTGTTGCATCCGGTGCGGTTCCTGTTCTGTAATCCTCACAGGATTCCCGATTGAGTATCCGAAGAAGCACTTTATCCCGTGCCTTTCGGATCTGTGTAGAGATATGTTCTCTGTTGATCGACTCATTATTCACCTTCGGAGTTGTCCCATAATAGTTCGTAAGCACTTCACTTAAGAACACATTAAATGCTGCCTGATCCGCCATTGTTACCACATTCTCCAGCGAGTGATGAAATACCTTACACTGCCCTGCTCCCATGAGATAATCCTGTTCTAACAACACATTGATCTCATTGTTCAGATCTTCCTCGTACAAAGAAAGTTCCTGTTCTAACACCACATTATCGGTAATGAACTGCTCATCCTGCTGCATGGATTTAACCGCAGTTAATCTTCTAAGCAATGTTCCATAATACCGTGCCTTTTCCGGATACAACACCACGATCCGGTCGTCTCCTAATTGTTCTATCTTCGTGTGAAGCATTGTGATTTCTTCTGTTTCTTCCGATACGGAATCCTCTTCCGGCATGCGAAGGATCGCAACAATCTTACCATCCGCAAAATCTACACCTTCCAGATCATCTGACGAACCCTTTGCAAATAATACGTCTGCATCCGGCAATGCCAAAAACTGTGCAACGCTCATGTATTCATACTGATAGAATCTTGTCATGGAAAATAACTGATTATAGCGCTTTGGCAGAATATAATCTAATTCCGATACCTTTTGTACCGCTTCTGCAATGTTGAGATTCTTATAATTGCGATGCATGATCGTCTGAATCTCTTTTTCCACATCAACACCGACATTATTCTTAAATGTATACGTCCCCTGTGCATACCGGTATAACAGAATACCATCCTGCAATAACTGCTCTTTTGCTTCCTCATAATCTTCTACGGATAATCCTGCCGCTAACCGGATTCCCGGATCATTTGCCGGAAGCTGCTCCCGCTGCTGTACCATCAGGATCAATGCCAGCGCTTTGATCACTTTGCATGCTTTCCGGTTCTTCACCTGACTCAATGCATAATCCGCCTTCAGCCACTCATTATGGATAAATGCGTTATGATCCGACTCCATAAGCAATTTGTCAAAATAGTCATAGACCAGATCTGCTCCTGCACAGTCCGTAATCTTATGTCCGGCTGCCGCTATATAATTCCAGAGGGAATGTTTCTGATTGCCTGCAATAAAGGTAAAGATCGTACGCTCATTTTGTGCGATCTTTTCACTGATCCTCAAAAGCAGATATGTTGCCGCCGGAGTCAGCGGATAACATCCATAGCCAACGATATCCTCATAATCTTCCTTACGGAACAATTCCTCATAACATGGTAAATGATATGAATCCTCAACCAGTTTGCGATAGGCGCCGATCTGATATACCTGCCGAAAATCCGGTTCCAGTTTACGGATTGCCAGCCGGATCAACTCGTAATTGTTCTTCGCTGACACAACAAAAAGATTCTCTTTCAACCGCCCCTCTACTCCACGAAAGGCATCTACCCGTTCTTTTGCCAACGTCTTTCCGTATTCCCGGATACTCTTATGGGCGATCAGCGTAATGTGGAGCTGCTGCTCCAACGAGGACTTGTCTGCCAACTCGCAGAGATCCTGTATCACCTTCATATCTGCTGCAAATCCATCCCCTGAATATCCTTCAATATATTTGCTGAATTCATCAAAAATAATATAAATGCCGCCATATCCATACTCCCGGCACAGCACCTCATTTACACTTTGATATAATTCTCTTGCCTTCGTCACCAGCATTGGTTCAAATGCACTGCCGGCTGTGAGCAACGGATACTTCTCCATAAAAATGTGCAATGCTTCCGTATCCATTTTCTTTAATTTCTTTACCAGTCGTGCAACCGTCATGTCCTGTTTCTGTAACAATATTCCCAACTGTCCATAAGTATCCGGAAAATCCCGTTTCCATTCCGCAATCTTATCTACCGCCTTGGAATAATATGTATCCGGTGTCACAGATTGCAGTCCTTCTCTCTCCAACGCCCGGTAGAGTGCTTTTGCAAATGACTGATTCAACGCCTCTTCCCCGGCATCCACCAATACCGGTAACAACGGACGGGTCTTCTTTACGGTCTGACGAACATACAATGCCGTATCTTCATCCACCTGCTGAATGCGTTCCATTGCGTCTTCCATCTGTTCCGGCGGATTCTTCCGAAACATCTGCAACAGTAACAGGATCAGATGCGATTTACCTTTTCCATATGGTCCGATCAGAATATTCGCCCGGTTATGTGTCTGCTCTGCTATATTTCTTACATATTGCCGAAGAACCTCCAACGAGGACAATGTCGGTATATACCCTGCCGCCTTATCCGGATTCTCCAGATCCAGAAACAGATTCACTGACTTCTGAAATCGATCATCTACTTGTACAACCTGCTTTAATTCCATATATTCTCCCTCTATCTATGCGTATAATATTCCCTGATCAGTTCTGACGGAGTAAATGTTCTCATCCGGTATACCATATCCAGTCCGGCAGTCCGGTTCACACTGATCCACTCCGCATTATCCAATTCATCCAGATAGCGATTCAATGCCGTCCGGTTCAGATTCAACAATCTGCCGGGACTGTCATTCCCCGTCATAAGATCGTCAATCGATACACTGTCCCATTCCGTTCCAAGCATCCGGATCATGCAATACAGTACGATATCCCGATGCAATAACCTGTGATCCGGCTGTGTCTTCTGATAACCTTCCCCGGCCTTCTTCAACAGTCCCAGACCCGCAAACGGACTGATCTTCTTATCCTCCGGATCATAATTACGGTCTTTTTGAGCATAATACATACTGACCAATGCATTACAATCATCCCGGATCGAACGTGCCGATAATTTGTCTTCGGTTGTATAAGACAACAGCCACCCGGTCATCTCCCCGATCAATTCCTCCTTGGTAAATGCATCCTCCATCTTGTGGAAGAACAGGTACCAGGATGTTGCCGCCGCTTCGTTACTCACGATTCCCAAATGCACAAGCCACAGCGAAAACGTATCCTCAAAATACGGATCATACTCATACAATAATTGTCCCAATTCCGTCAGACTGCTCTCTTTTCCGGAACGCTCCGGCAAAATGCCTGCCGTCTTCATCCAATAACGGATCGCCTTCGCCATATTCGTGCCGACGCCCAATGCATCCGCGCCGTAATTGTCCGTAAATACCATCGGATTATCGACTACTGCCTGTAGCCCTTTGGTCAGCCATCCTTCCCGCAATATAAATGTCTCATGTCCTTTAATCTTATATTTCTTCGCCATACAAATGGTTCCTTTCCTCATCCATATCGGGCAACACCCTTCTGCAAGATTGTGTTATTTACTCTGTCATACAACTTATACACCACGCTTTGTTGCCAACACTTTCTTCATATAACATCCCGCATTAAAATGCCCGACACATTCACCGCAACGGATACAGCGGTCATCGATAATCTCATACTGAATCTCTCCGTCCGAAGTCTCTTTAATGGAAATGGCATCATGCTTACAAACACCCTCACAGGCAAGACAGCCCATGCACATCTGATATTTGGTAAGCTGACATTTCACCTTTTCTTCTGCCGTACGCAGAGATCTTGCCCCTGCCAGATGCACATTATATATAGTCACTTTCAAAGCAGAAGTTCCGATTCTGCCCTGCAATTTGAGTGCAACTTCTCCCTTCCTGTTTAACACATATACCTCTCCCAATCTCGCATTGCCCATCTGATAATTCAGTGTTCCAAAAGGTTTGAACAATTCATACAAAGCCATGGAAATTGGTTTGGACAGATCATAGTTAAAGGCATTCTCTTCCGTTGCACACGGAGTAAATTCCACTACCGCATTCTTCGCATACTCTAATCCGTTACCGCCCTGTCTTGCCTTCCATTTACCGGTATCCACATACACATCCGCATCCGGTTTGCCAACCGATACTGCAAAATCCACCAGCATCTGACGGAAATGTGCGGACTGTTCCGGCATATACACTTTTGACAAAAACTCAGACCACCCACTGTTATTCGGACAACACCAGCAGCCGACTCTGGAATATCCCAGCCGGTATGCCCAGTTAAAATCAATCCCTGTCGTCAACAGATACAGCCACACATCAAAATCCAGCCAGTCAATGATCGGTGATACCGTGATCTGCTTGGCAATCTTCGGACTGTTCGATTCCCGGTCATATTTGCTCCGGCTTGCCGACTCACTTCTCCGTATGCCGTAAAATGCCACAATCCGCTCTTTCTTTCCAAACAGTGTCTGAATCTTTCTTGTAATGGCTCCGGTCTTGAAGATCGTACAACACCACCGCATCACACGGCTTGGCGGACCGAGCAGCTTACACAATTGTTCAAAATCCTTGTCCTTATTTCTGGAGGAAAGAACCGGCGTCGTCTTACTATGTGCTTTCTTAAACCGTTCTACATATGCATAAGTCTCCGGAAACTCTAACGTGGTATCCCCAAAAATATGCAGGATTCTTGGATTCGCCAGTGCTCTTGTCACCAGGTCTCCCGTTACCGTTGAATCTTTTCCACCACTAAAAGACACAAACATATCCTTTGCATCATATCCCTGTGTCATATTCCGAATATAGGTAGTTGCTTCCGACACAATCTCCTCATAACGATTCTGATTCGCCTCCACAAACCGCTTCATCATCCGGTCAAAATATTCATATGTATTCTCATGTGCATGAGCCTCGATCTGTTCTCTGATATGATCTGCGTCCACCTGTGCCAGCTGCTTAACCGAAAATGGAATCCGCCTGCCATTCGCATAATAACGGTTGCCAGCCGTATTCCACACCGAATCCCCGTGATACTTCATCGGTTCTCCTAATACCGCCTCCATCAGCAGCCGCTCTTCCGGAAATACCGGACGAATATCCGATCCGATTCTCTTACCCATTGCACCACACCGGTCACAACGCTCTTCAAAAAGAGGGATCTGACAGTCCGTGCACCAGAAAATATCCGTCTGCACTAACCGTGTTCTCTCCCTGCAAACCGGACATATACTGCTCATACATTCTATATTATCTTTGTCACATCGATACGTTATCATTCTCTTCCATCCATATCTTCCGGTCGAATTCCAAGATATATACATAATTCCAGAAACTCGCCTGCCTCCAATGTCTCTTCTGTTTCAGGAACTAACTTCTCCAAGGCAACTCCCGTATCCATCGCCACGCGTTCCGGTGAAATATGCTGCTGTGCTATATAGTTTGCCAAACGATTCGTTACCTTCATTCCTCTCCACCTTTTCTCGGAATTGTAGAATTATTTCTCACATTCTTCCATTATATTCTCATTTACCGAGAATATCAACTAAATTAAAGTTCTTTTTCCGAGAATCAATTGACACTCCCATTTTGCTGGGCTAATATAGAAAAAAACACTGGAAATCCGCATATACTATGATAGATGGCACGTCTACAAGAACGAACCATGAAAGGAATAAACCATGAAAAATGAACAAATCGGGAGAATGCTCCGATATTATAGAACGCTTCGAAAACTTTCTGTCCAGACCGTATCTGACAAACTAAAAGATGCCAACCTTCCTTCGGCTACAAAGACCATTTATGCCTGGGAATCCGGACGTACGCAGCCTGATGCTGATCGTCTGCTGTATCTTTGTAAATTATACGAGATTGATGATATTCTGACCGCATCCGGTTATCTTCCAAAAGATGCCAGACCATTCCGTGCTACTGCATTTGAGAAACGTCTGGTACTGGCTTACCGTGAACACCCGGAAGTTCAGTCCGCAGTCAACAAACTGTTGGAATTGGATTAAATTTGTCTTGACTATCAAGAAAACAATTGAGAAATCCGACAAATTATAGTATAGTGAATGGAGATTCATTCGAGCACGAACACATCCTGAGCCATCGGAGGTCAACATGTTAGAGAAAGCCATTGAGATTGCAGTAGAAGCACACAGAGGACAGATAGACAAAGCCGGCAAGGAATATATCCTTCATCCCATGCGGGTTATGCTACGGGGTCGGAACGATACCGAGATGATCGTCGGCATCTTACACGACGTGGTAGAAGATACCCCTATTACGATCGATATGTTGCGTTTGGAAGGTTTTTCAGAAGATATACTCGCTGCCCTTGAATGCGTCACCAAGCGCCGGGGCGAATCTTATGGTACTTTTATCGATCGCGTTTTAACCAATCCATTGGCAACCCAGGTCAAGTTATATGATATGGAAGATAACATGAACCGCGACCGCATTCCTTATCCTACTCCTAAGGATGAAGCGCGTTTTCGAAAATACGAGAAGTATCACAAAGTGATTCTCCAACAATTAAAAGAGTATCAAAAAGCAGGGCTGATATAATGATATGCCCTGCTTTGTTTATTTTATAATATCCTCTGTCACTCCCGGGGCGGTGTCTTATCAAAAAAACTGCCACGCCTGACCGCATCCTTACCGTACTTCTCCCGGATAGAATCCAGTGCCGTATCCAGATTATGTTTCTTATCATGACTGTCCATATCAAACAGATTCAACTGCCGGTTTCCTGCATCCTCTACTTTATTCGCGGTCACACCGATCAGCCGGATCGGCGAACCATCCCACAATTCGTCAAACAATTCACATGCGACAGCATAACATTCATCTGTTACATCCGTTGGTGACAGCAGCGTCCGCTGATGTCTGCGCACCACAAAATTACTGTCTTTCAATTCAACCGATAGCACCAACGCCTGCACATGATCCCTGCGCATTCTGCCGCATACCGACTCACACAGCTTCATGATCGTATGATATGCTGCCTCGCTCTCCTTGATATCGTATGGGATGGTTGTTGAATTCCCGTATCCCTTCTGCACCGCTTCCGTACGATCTCCTAAAGTCAGATCGATCCCATTTGCAAAATTATAGATCACCTCCCCATGACTTTTAAAATGCGACCGCATGACCGCAAGATCGCACCTTGCAATATCTCCGATCGTATGCAGCCCAAGCGAATGTAATTTAGCTGCAGTTGATTTTCCCACGTAGAACAGATCTTCTACCGGAAGCGGCCACATTTTTTCCCGAATCTCATCCGGAAATAATGTATGTACCCGATCCGGTTTTGTAAAATCACTTGCCATCTTCGCCAACAGTCTGTTCGACGATATTCCAATATTGACCGTAAATCCTAATGTATCCCTGATCTCATCCTTTAACCGGTATGCAAATGTTACCGGATCCCCATACAGACTATACGTTCCGCTCATATCCAAAAATGCCTCATCAATAGAATATTGATCCACGACCGGTGCATATGTTCTGAACAATTCCATGAGTTTTCCGGATTGTTTCCTATAATATTCGTGATGTGGCATATACCGGACCAATCCCGGACATTTCTTCATTGCCGATATAACCGGTTCTCCCGTCTGTATTCCATATTTCTTAGCTGACTGGGACTTCGCCAGCACCACCCCGTGACGGGTACTGATATCTCCTCCGATAATCGCATCCTGTTCCCGGATATCCTCTGTGCTGCCGAGTTCTTCCATCTGATACAATGCCTCCCAGCTCAAGAACGCATTATTCACATCAATATGAAAATATACCGGATCTGTACTTTTTCTATTCTCCAACAATATCATCTCCAAATTTCTGTTTCCGAAAACTGAAACGTATGCTATACTAACAATAGCATAATAACGCATCTGTTAGCAATTGCAAAACTATATAATATATAAGAAAGAGGGACAAGAACGAATGAACACGACATGTAAACAGATTATCTTAGATGGCGCACCTGTCATTGAAATGAAAGCCGGCGGATATCTTGCCATTATTGCTCCAACCGTAGGAAGCAACATTGCGCGGCTCCGTGACTGCAATAAACACATTGAGATCCTCCGTTACCACAAGGAGCATCCGATGAGAAAATTAGTATCCAATCCGGAAACTTACGGACTGCCGACTCTTTATATTCCAAACCGTCTTAATCACGGTGTCCTAAAGGTAAGCGATGCAACTTATCAATTTCCGGTTAACGAGAGCCGTTTCCAGAATTATCTCCACGGATTCCTTCATAAGAGAAATCATTCTGTGATCGAAGCATCCACCGATGGTGATAAGGCAATTGTCAAGACACAGTATATCTATAATGAAAAAGATCTATATTTTGAATATTACCCTGTAAAATTCCAGGCAGATTATGAATTTGTTTTAGACGCAGATGGTATGCACTACAATTTCACGCTGACGAATCTTTCTGACAAACAGATGCCATATGGTGTATGTAACCACGCATCTTTCAAAGCCCCATTTACACGCAAGGGAAAAGGAAAAGATATCCGTTTACAGCTTCCGATCACCAAACGCTGCATCTTAAATGACCGCCAGCTTCCAACCGGTGAAGTAAGAGATTTAAGTGCTTATGATGAGCAATACCTGAACGGAACCAAATTAGTCAACAAGTCTCCGATCAACAATGACATGTATGTAATGAAGACCGGCGAGCTGGATGGCAAGCCATTTTATGGTGCCATCATGACCGATAAGGCAACCGGAAAACGGATCTGCTATGAAGTAGATGAGACTTTCAAATTCTTCATTGTATGGAATGACCGCGGAACCAAAGATTATTACTGTCCGGAACCAATGTCCTGGATGATCGATGCTCCTAACCTTGACTTACCGGCAGATGTGACCGGTTATATCGAGCTTGCTCCAAACGAAAGCAAGACCGTTTCCGAGCATATCTTCACTGCATAATTCATTTACAGACACAGGAGAGATAAATTGCCATTTACCATAAAATGTACCAAAACAAAGTGATTTTTCTTGTGTTTTATCGTCATTTATACTATAATATATCCATACGGCTTTTTTCTAAGGCAATGGGGATTTGTGCCTTAGATCTGGGGGAGAAACCACCATTAGCCCATCACATGAAAGAGAGGTATTACACACATGAAATTTGGTTACTTTGATGATGCCAACAAAGAATATGTCATCACATCGCCAAGAACTCCATATCCATGGATCAACTACCTGGGCAATCAGGGATTCTTTTCATTAATTTCAAACACAGCAGGAGGTTACAGTTTCTACAAAGATGCCCGTCTTCGTAGAATTACCCGTTATCGTTATAACAACGTACCAATCGATATGGGCGGACGTTATTTCTACATCAATGATAATGGCACCATCTGGAATCCGGGCTGGTCTCCGGTCAAGACAGAGTTAGATGCCTACGAATGCCGTCACGGTATGGGCTATACAATTATTACCGGTAAGAAGAACGATCTGAAAGCTGAGGTTACATTCTTTGTTCCTCAGAACTATGACGGAGAAGTGCAGCAGGTAGTTCTTACAAACGAAGGCTCTTCTGAAAAGTCATTCTCTTTATTCTCATTTGAAGAGTGGTGCTTATGGGATGCACAGGATGACTGTACCAACTTCCAGAGAAACTTCAGTACCGGTCGTGTAGAGGTTGTCGGATCTACAATTTACCACAAGACAGAGTACAGAGATCGTCGTAATCATTTTGCATTCTACACAGTGAATGACACGATTGACGGATATGATACAGACCGCGATTCTTTCATCGGTCTTTACAATGGATTCCATGAGCCACAGGCAGTTCTTGCAAACAAGGCAAACGATTCCTTTGCAGATGGCTGGTCTCCAATCGCTTCTCACTTCAAGAAGATCACACTTGCTCCGGGCGAGTCTAAGACTTTGGTATTCATTCTTGGATATGTAG
>ERZ1034925.721-NODE-721-length-13275-cov-18.115356_pt1 | contig 13275 bp, 20 predicted proteins | sample MGYA00520687_ERZ1034925 | MGnify/ENA primary metagenome ERZ1034925 (study PRJEB33766, sample SAMN09781758) | gut metagenome | biome: gut microbiome | host: Homo sapiens | place: Madagascar | study: EMG produced TPA metagenomics assembly of the PRJNA485056 data... | reverse complement strand
ATATATAATATAATAAAAGGAGTGAAAAATAAATGACTGAATATGAAATACAACAAATGCAAATTGGAAGTTTAAAAGAAAATATGACTTTTGAAGAAGTTTATAATCAAGTTTATAATTTTATTAATAATGTCGAATCCTTTTATTATTTATTATTAGAACCTAAATTTCGTTATATTACTATATTTCATTATATTGCCGACTTAGATAAAGAACAAATGGCAAATGAAATTGCAGATATTTTAATGCATTTAGGAAAAGTTAAGTTATTAGATTATAATGTTTCCCAGAAGTATTTAAATTGCTGGGTTGTATGTGATGATAAAGTTTGCCGTATGTTTAAATTGTTTAATTATATGCAAGGAGTGGTAGAGGTATGATACAAGAAGGAGATGCAATTTTATATCACAATCCTTTTACTATGACTGATACATTAGCAATTTATGTCAATGGTAATTTTCAAACGTATATAATTAAAAATAATATGGATAATTTAGTTCAAGAGATTACTAATTGGAGTATTGTAGAAAATTCAAAAAATATTTATGTTATAAGCGATATTCCTTTTGCAGAAGAATTAGCAAAAAATTTAAAAATTAATATAAATGTAGAGGATATATAATATGAGATATTTATTAAATGTAACTGAAAAATATAGAGTTGATACTGAAGAAGAAGCGCAAGCTTTAATTAATGAAGCAAAAACCGCATCAGTATATGAATTAACTAAATATAGTAGTACCGCAAAAGAAAACAAAAGAACTGAAGAAACTTGGTATATTGTGTCTTTAACCAAAACATTTCAAACTGAAAAAGAACCTACCAGCATAATTGAGCCTACTTACACTAAAAAAGAATGGGAGTTTGATTATTAATGAATAGATTCGAAAAAGCTAAGCAATACGCAGATGTTGATATTCAGCTTCCAACTAGATCTACTCAAGGCTCCGCAGGATATGATCTTTATGTTGCTGAAGATACTTATATTCCACCTTATGAGCAGCATTTGATGAATTTAATGCGTGATGATATTGATGCTCCAAAAGATAATATTGTATCCTTAGAAAAACTTGCGGAAATCACTAAAAAAACTAATGCTAGACCAACACTAGTTTCTACTGGAGTTAAATGCCAACTAGATCCAGACAAATATTTAGAACTCTCGGTACGCAGCTCTACTCCCTTGAAGTATTGGTTATTATGCGCGAACGGGGAAGGTATAATTGATAGCGATTACTATTGTAACAAGGATAATGATGGCCTTATCTACGTTCAACTTATAAATCTTAGCCCTTTTACGATTAAGCTAAATAAAGGTGACAAAATCGCGCAGGGCATTATTAAATCTTATTATAAAACAGATGATGATAATGCAACTGGTGAACGCACTGGCGGTTTTGGTTCTACTACAAAATGAAAACTTATCTACTAGCTCTTGATCAAAGTACGCAAATAACTGGCTATGCTCTCTTTAACCGTACAACGCAAGAGTTAGTAGCTTTTGGTCATATTTCACCTAAAGATAATGATTATGTTACTCGTATAGTAAAACTATGTGAATGGCTAGAAAATATTTTAGATTTATACAAAAATGATGTCGAAGTAGTAATTGAAGATATTCAATTACAAGAATATGAACCAAATGGAAATAAAAAAAGAGCTAAAGAATTTGGAGTAATTACTTTTAAAAAGTTAGCGCACGTACAAGGTGCTTTACTTACTGTTGTTAAACGTCGTAATTTACCTTATGATATTATTTCTTCCTCTTCGTGGAAATCTACTTGCGGAATTAAAGGAAGAATAAGAGACGAACAAAAGGCTAATGCAAAAAGGTTTGCAGAAACCACTTATCAAGTTAATTTAATACAAGATGAAGCAGACGCAATTTGTATTGGCTATCATTGCTTACATTTAAAAAATAATGATTGCGCTTGGGCATAATAGTGCCATCTTTCCATTTGATTTTTCAAAAATATTAAATGGGGAGATGGCACTATGTCTTTAACAAGTTATTGGTTCGATCTTCTATTTGGATTAATATCGGCTGCGCTATTGGCATATTGTCGTTGTTTATCCAATAAAATCAAAAAATATCATAAAATGTTAGAAGAACGAAACAGAGAAGATATTGAAGATTTGATAGAAGAAAAACTAAAAAAAATTTATGAGGAATTAGGCACTGATAAAAATAAATTTGATGCAATAAAAGAGCGGTATAAATATAAACTTGTTCGTTCGTGTGAGGAATATCTAGAAAAAGGATATATGACTCCCGATGAGTATTCCGCCCTATCAGAGTTATGGAAAACATACCATGATTTAGGAGGTAACAGTCAGGGCGAAGATTATTATCACCGCACTGAAAAACTTCCTATTCACGAAGAAAAAGGAGAAACTAATTAAAGTTTCTCCTTTATTTTATTAAAATAATATGATATTTCTTCATTATATGTAGCACAGAAGTCCGCTAATAATTCTTCTATTGCTGCGTTTAAAGAAATATCATAACTATAAATGATAGCATGAGTAATTTCATGCCTTATTACTTTATTTAATTGATAACCTGATAAATTAGAGTTAATATAAATAGCTTTTTGTTGTGTGTTGCAGCATCCTAAAGAGTAACTGTTATCTGGATTGCGCAATTCAATATGATTAAATGGCACTATATGTATCGACCATATAATGCCATTTATATTAATAAACATTATTGAATTTTATTAGCCAAAATCATAATTTTTTGCTGTAGCATTTGTTTTTCTTCAGGAGTAGCTTGCGCAATCATTTCCATAATATCACTTGTTAATTCTTGAACATAATTTTCTAATTCGCGCATTTGAGTATCTTTATCCTTGTGTAATTCATGTGATTCCATATACATTTTACGACGCATTGGGCTTCTTCCTTCACGATAATCACGAGGATATTCTTGTTTGTGCTCTGGGTACTCATAACGTCTATCTTCTTTGTCAATATAAGGATTGAAAGTATTAGTGTTATAATACTTATTAGAATATTTTTCTTCTTTCATAGCATCAGCAATAGAATGATAATACATGGCTTCTTCCAAGTCTTTAATCATGTCTATTGCTTCGCCCAATTCATGAGTATTTGCTGACTCTAAATGAGTCATTTCGCCCTCAACGCAACTCATAAGTGCGTTTTTCATTGCTTTTAATCGTTCCATATTAAGCCACCCTTTCTACAATTAAATTTGCATTAGCCACACTAATTGTTTGAGTGGAAATATTTTCAACAGCAATTTGAACGCAGCATCCTTTGGGAACATCTAAAAAAATGCTACTAAAGACATTGTTATATTGTCCAACTGCCGCAGGAGTAGAAATCATTGTGGTAGGTGCTACAGGTTCACCATTAATAGCAAGAGCCAACGAAATTGCTTCTACTGTGCCACCAGTAGGAATAGCAATATTAGCTCCAAAAGTAACTCTAAATCTAGCACGGCACTGGCAACTAGTTAAACCGCGTAAAGTGACTAAGCCAGAGCCGTCACGATGAACCATAGAATTATTACCAGCTATTACAGTATCTGTCATTAATACATTCTGATTTGCGGCAACTGCTTGAACCGCATTAGCTGTAAGTTCCATATTTTATTTCCCCTTTCTATTAGAAGCAGCCATTAGTAACTGTGCCGCAGTTACAATAAGGATTAGCTACTACATACGCAGGAACAGGCGCTTTCTGCCCTAAAGCATTAGTTAAATAAGCATTCTGTGCTTGCTGTGAAGCTGCAAATTTCAAAGACTGATTTTCAGAAGTTAACGTAGCAATCTTATCTTGAGTCAAGAAATCTAAGATTTCACGGGTGCTGTCCTGAATAGCACGACGAGTATCACAAGACTGAGTAGCTAAATTATAATTTAAGTCAGCAAAGCCTCTCTCCATTGCGCGACCATTTTCGCAGCAGCAAGACTGAAGCTGAGTACCAAGTGCGGTTAAACCAGCATTAACACCAGTGAAGCCAGCGGTTATCTGATTATTAATTGCATTAGTATTTTGAGAAGCTTCTCTAGACAAGCCATTAACTAATTGCGCGTTTTGATAGCCTAAATCACAAATAGCATTGCCTACTCCCGCAAATCCATTCTGTGTATTCAACTGTTGATTGCCAAAACCAGTCAACAAGCTGTTATTAATTGCATAAAAACCATCGCATAAACCGCTCTGAATACTTCTAACAGAATTTTCTAAACCATTCATGTCAAATCCGTAAGCGATTTCTTCTCTTGTTGTAGTACCGCCACTAGTAGCTCTACGTTCATCGCCATAGCCCCATCCATTCATTAAGAATAAAAACAATAAGATAATCCACCAAGAATTATTACCATCCCAGCTGTCATTACGATTAGAACCAGTAGCTGCTGCAATATCAGCTAAAGAATAACCAGAAGTCGAAGTATTAAACATAAAAAACTCTCCTTTATTATTATTATTTAAGTCCAAATAAGTTTTTAAATGCTACTACTTCTTTATTATAATCTAATCCTTTTGTTTGCATAATGTTTTTTACCACTTGTTCTATGTCAAGCATTTTATTTTGTTTAGCCATTTCTAAAACATTCGCAGCCATAGGATTATTTTGAGCTTGTTGTTCTAAAAGTTGCATAACAAGCTGCTGTGGATTATTGCCACTTTGCATTAATTGCATAATCTGCATAGGATTTAAGTTGTTCATATTAATTCTCCTTTAAATATTAAATTCTTGTACTGGCGCGGAATTGCTTACTTGCGGCACCAATGATTGTTGCAGCTTATTAATTACTTCTTCAAACTCTTCTCTTGTTACATAATTGTTATTTGAAGCAGTAGGCATTGGAATTTCTTTTAACTCATACATATTTAATGTAGCAGTTCCATCTAAATTGATTTGTTTGGTATAGATTCGTTTATTCGCTACGTCTGGAAAAAAGAAAATAGACCCATCAAAATCAATAGGGATTGCGCGTGCTTCATCAATAGAAGAAACAGGTCTGCCCTTTAATTGCGGGAGGTAATTTGGTTGCCGCATTTGTTGGGAAGATGGATAAAAAGAATTTGTATTATACATATTAAGACTCCTTTCTAAAATGTGAAGGATTCCCTATCCCTCACTATTATCTAAATTTTGTTATGAATACATTGTTCAATTTTGCCAAAAATTTTTTACTGATTTAGCAAAATTTTTTCTGGACATTTTAGTTCAATAGTGTTATAATAAAAATTAAGATAAGTAAAGAGTAAGATACTCTTCTTTTATATTTTTGATTAAGAGAGTATCCTATCTTTTAAAAGAATATAAAAGGAGGATATTTTAAATGAGCGTAAATGGTATTATAGTCCCCTCAAATGGTTCGGCTGGAATGTGGGAATATGCTAAAAATAAAAAAGAAAAAATTCAACCAAAACAAAATAGATCTATTATTGCTCCCAGTAATTCCACGATTGGTCATGTTAATTTTATAAAAAATTCTAATGGATTTACAGAACTTAGTATTAATAGTGCTACAGGAATAGAAAATCAATTTAAAATTCAAGTAAATGATATAGTAATGGGGAATGCTGATACTTATAGTGATATACAATTAATAGCTAATTCTGCATATAGTAGTTTATCTGGTAATACAAACGTATTGGTTGGAGGCGTTGCAACTCCAGTAAAAGATACAGATGCCGCAAATAAAAGCTATACAGATACTAAAGCAACAAAATATAACTATACACTTACAATTCCTGTTTCTGCTTGGCAAAAACAAACAGATGGAAGTTATAAATGTACAAGAACTATTTCTGGTATTGCAGAAACAGATACCCCTTATATTAATTTGGAATATCAAACTACTACTACCGCAGATCAAACAAATGAGAAAACGGAATATAGTAAAATTGGTCGCGCGGTAACTGCAACCAATTCTATTACTTTCACTTGCTTCAGTAGTGCGCCTACTATTGCATTAACTTTAAATATTCAAGGTACACGAGGTGTAAATTCTACTAGCGGTTCTGGTACTTTAGCAATTGCGGATGGTGGTACTGGCGCGTTTACAGCAATTGATGCTAGAACTAACCTTGGCGCGGCTCCCGCTTATTCTTATGGAGAAACAGATTTAATTGCGGGAACTAGTCCACTTGCGGCAGGCACTTTATATTTTGTTTATGAGTAAAGAGGTGAACGAATATGAGTGCTTATATAGGTAGTGAATTAAAAGGCACAAATCCTACCAGTATTGATATAAATGAATATTTTTCTGTTACATCAATACCTGCTAATGAAAATATAAAAATAACAACAGTAGGTACTGGATCAAGAATACAAATACCAGCAAATAATATTCTGTCAGGACAAACCATTATATTAACAGTAAAAAAAACTTTTCCTACTAATTTTATACAAATATTGTTGGGAATTCTTAATACGCAACCATATGGAGATAATCCAAATACTTGTAAAATAAAAATTGATGATCAAGTTGAAACTTATTCTTATTTTGCTCATCCTCAAATAGGAGCGCCATCAATTTCCAACTCAACTCCTATATTTTTAGCTCCTAAAACTAATATCGTAATTACATTATTAAAAGATCTTAATGATGGAGTTTCTCGTTTAATAGGCTTAACAGGATATGATAATAATGGCATAGCTCATAATATTTCAAAAGCTTATATTGGAATTCCAACTGAAAAAACTAAAGATGTACCTCGACAAGAAACTACCACTACAACTAAAACAATTTCTTGTACAGTAAATGATGCTAATACCGCAAGTCAATATAAAAAATTATCTGATTTATTTACAATTACGAACGGATCTTCTTATTATTTTGCTAATACTAATACTGAAAGCACAAATAATTATTCAACATATAAATCAAACAATGGAGGACATCGTAGCACTACTGCTTCGACAACATTGACAGCTTTACATGACTTTTCTGCTTTATCTTTTGGATATTCTTATTCTGGAGAAAGTAATTATGACTATGTAACTTTAACTGTTGGCGGAACTACAGTAGAAAGTAAAGCAAGTGGTAGTACAACTAATAAAACATGGAGTGGCACATTATCTAAAGGTCAAACTATTAAAATTACTTTTACAAAAGATACCTCTTATGATAGATACGATGATTGCGGTACTATTTACAATATTCAAGCAACATATCAAGCTACGGTTACAGAAACCATTACTGTAATTGATAAAGTCGGTACAGGAGAATATGCTAATTTGGCAAGAAGAGTTAAGGCAATTTATATAGGAGATCCCTTTACTGAAATAGCACGATTTGTTTTTGCTAAAGCTCCAGAATATATTATTGATACTGACACTTCAAGTACAGATTTAACGCAAAATAGATTAGCTGCTTTAGCAGCTCCTGCTTCAGGAAATATAGATGTAGAAAATGCTGCGAAAATAAAATATTATTATGGGACTACTATTAAATTTATGGATAATGATGCTTTACAGTATTGCACTTCTTTAGCTTATTTAGTTCTTCCTGTGCTAAATACTTTTCCTAGACCAATTGGTATTGATTCTTTAAACTGTTCTCTTTTTTTACCTAAATGTGATCGGATTAATATAAGTAATTTTTCGGGAAAAATTTTATATGCCCCTCGTGCTTTTGCTGCTACTAGATTACCGGATCAACCTGGTTTAGGACCAACTTCAATAGTTTATCTACCTTCTGCAACAACTTGTTTATTACATTCGCAAGTTTATTCAGCAATTTATTTTGACATTGCTGCTACAAATGTGCTATCAAATAATGAACTTAGTTTTCCTAAAATACAAACTTTGGTTTTAAGAGCTTCGGATGTATGTTCTTTAGGCTCTACTAAAATTTTAGAAAATTCTTTAATAGCAACTGGAGAAGGTTATATTTATGTGCCTGATAATTTAGTAAATTTATATAAAACTGCAACTAATTGGTCAACTTATGCAAATCAAATTAAACCATTAAGCGAATTACCGCCAATAGAAACTTTTATAAAAGAATTAAAGCCATAAATGACTTTTTAATAAAATCAAAAAATAAATATTTTGTCTAATAAAGAAAGTTTCTATATATATTTTATATTTATTTAAAAAGGAGAATAAAAACAAATGAGTGAAGCAATTTTATTAAATCAATACTCTCAAAATAATGGGAGGGGGGGCGGTAATCCGTGGGATTTTCCGCCATTTAACTGGTACGGTAAGGGTGTAATAGTGTCGAATAAAGCTCCGACTAATTATACCCTGACTAATTCAACTCCAACAGGTACTGAAACCTTGGAAACTTTTGTTAATGTATCTGGAAAAGGAGCTTTATATTTTACCACAACGTACCTCGGAGGCGGCGCCTATATTTTAAAAATTACTATAGACGATACACCGATTCTTTTTCAGGGATATTACTATAGTAGCAGTATATCATATCATTATGGTGGCATAACTTGTTTTACAGCTAATACAATTACAGAAGGTTCATATGGTACTAAAAATTTAGGTGGAATGATGCCTACCTTGGAAGCAGTTACCAATATGTTAGATTTGCCAAAAAAAACATTTCGTGTAAACGACTATGAAAAAGTAGACCATGCTTTTTTTACACCTGTTATTTTTAATAAAAATTTAAAAATAGAATTTGCGGCAAGTCAAAATCTTACATTATCTTACATGTATGACCTATTTGATGAATAATAAATAAAATTGAAATTACTTAATTTTTATTATATAATAAAATAAAAAAAAGGAATGACTCAAAATATTTAATTGGAAAAAAATTCTCACCAGAAGAAGAACAAGAATTAATAAAACAATCATTAATCAACGCGGAATTAAAATATTAGACGAAATAGAAGAATCAGATTTAAGCTCCACAATGATTGGCGATGAAATTCCATTAAAAGATTTTGAATTATTCGATTCACAATATTTAATCTAAAGGAGAATCAAATGCAATAAATATGAAATTTATGAGTATTCCTTTAGATTAAATGTCATTTTAGTTACAAGATGAGTATATGGCTTAGGTGGTACAGATTCTTTCTTTACATGTCCATATTCTCTTGTAGAACTAAATTAAAACTCTTAAAATTTAATAAAATTTTTTGCAATATAAAAAAATTTTTCGTATAATATAAATATAGAAAGTGATAAAAAAACTTTCTAATCAGTTTTATTAGTGCGCATTTGTTAAAAGGGAGAGTATTCGGAAAGCTCTCTCTTTTATTATATCTAAAGCAAAAGGAATGATAAATATGAATATTTTTCTTAATATAACGGGGGGGGTCCCTGCCTAAACAGGGATAAAGCTAACTTAAAGGAGATGATTCTCCATGGGTGAAGCTTTATTATTTAGTCAAGATATTAATGATTTTAGTGCAAGTGATATAAAAGGAAAAAGAATTCAAACCAAATATGCAGAAGATCTAGATGCAGGTGAATTTGTTACTTTAACTGATAATTGGAATGGACCATCTACTTCTTTTTCTGTTTCACGAACTGCTTATCTTTTATCTAATAATCAAATATTAGTTCAAGATCAAGGATATTCTAATTGGTATAATAAATATTTATCATTATTAGAATTAGATTCAAATGGATCAATTAATGTAGTTTCGCACGAGTTTTTTACTAGATACGATGAAGCTTTTTCTAATATGACTAAACTTGATGATAATAATTATTTATGGTGCAGAAGAACAAATTCCTCTGATGAGTCTGCTGATTTTAGTAATGGAGGAACTTATGCAAAAGTATCCAGAGGAGTTTTAGATATAAATGCACATTCGTTTACTATTTTCTCACCAGAAATATTGATAACTTCTAATTTAACTCAAGCAGGTTTTTTATTATTTCCTTTAGGAAATGAATATTATCTATTTACACAAACGGGTCATGATGCAACATATTTATGTATTTGTTATTTAGATTGGAATAAAGGAACAGCTACATTAGGTAACCAAGAATATTATAATTATGGCAGTTATGGTTCAATGGAAGATATATGGATTGATGGTAACACAATTAATATTTTATGGAGTTATGACTTTTCTGGCAGTGGTTCATCTGAAACATTATATTTACGTCAATATATTTATTCTAATACAACTTTAGAATATAAATCTCAATATACGTTAGCATCTTCTATTTATTCAAAATATTTATATACTATTTATCATGATGCTAATTCGATAATTTTTTTATGGAATACTACACATGATAACGCACCAGATCGAAAACAAAATTGGACAATGCAAAAATTTTCCATAACAGATCAGAAATTGACTGCCCTTAAAAAATATAATGAATTAAATTTAAGCAATTTTGCAATGCCCGTGTTTGATGAAAATGATAATTTATTATATATATATGACACAGCGACTTTATATTCTATTGATTCATCATATAACATAACTTTATTAAAATCATATTCGTTTAATGAGCCAGACAACGGAACTCACAGTGGTTTTCCTATATTTATACAAATGATAAATAATTGTATATTATATGATGAATCAAACAGCTCTAGTAATCCAAGAGGATATTACAGCTATAATTTATTATTACCAAAATGTAAAAAAATTAATAATACTACAATAGATGGCGTTACTATTAAATCTAATATTGCTAATACTATTAATGATATTATAATTCCTGAATAAATATTACTTACTTTTCAAGGAGGAAGCAACAAATGAAAAAGAATAAATTAATTAAAGAAAATCATTCTTATGGCGCAATACTAGGTCCGCATGATGAACGTGATTATAAAGCACGCGAACATATTGCAATGGGAGTGCGCCCAGAAGAATATTATCCACCTGAATACGCTCCAGTTCTACATCAAGGTTCTATTGGATCTTGTGTGGCACATGCAATAGCTACACTAAAATGGTATCAAGAATATTATGAGCGCAAATCTTGGAGTAAATTTTCTACAGATTTTATATATCACAATCGTAATTTAGACGATTATCAAGGTGAAGGAATGTTTGTAACACAAGCATCTTCTCATTTGTGCAAAGAAGGTGTTTGTTATTTTGATGAATTGCCAAGTAATACTGCTTATCCAAATGCTTATGTAACTGCACAAATTAATAAATTAAAGCCAAATGCAATAAAAAATAAAAATTTAAAATATGTGCGTTGTGAAACAAAAGAAGAAATTTGTGAAGCAATTTTTCAATATAAAGGTGCTATTGTTTCTATCAATGTGCGAACTTCATTTGATTCTTTTTATTTAAGAAAAAGCCTTAAAGACGCAATTTTACCACAACCAAATGAAGATGAGCAAACAAGAGGTGGACACGCTATTTGCGCAATTGGTTATACCAAAGATGGCATTATTATTCAAAATAGTTGGGGAAGAAACTGGGGTTATAATGGCTTAGCTATTTTGCCTTGGGGATATACGCCACTATATGATGTATATGCTATTGTTGATGAACGCAAAACTTGGAATATTGTAGAATTAACAATTGATTCTAAAGATGCATTTATTAATAATGAGCCAAAGGTTTTGGATGCTCCCGCAATTATTAAAAACCAACGTACATTCGTTCCTTTAAGATTTATTGGGGAAGCATTAAATGCGAAGGTCGAATGGAAGAATGACACACGATCAATTATTATCAATGATGGTGCTAACACTGTACAAATGCAAATTGGAAACAAGGTCGCATACAAAAATAATAATATTTTATCTTTAGACGTTGCTCCCTTTATTCAGCAAGATCGCACTTATGTGCCACTTCGCGCGATTAGCGAAGCATTAAACGCAGATGTTGAGTGGAACGCAAACAATAGAAAAGTAATAGTAAGAAAGGAAGTTAAATAAAATGAAAATTAACTGGAAAGTTAGAGTTAAAAACCCGTATTTTTGGGTAGGTTTATTAGGTGTTATTTTATCCGCAATGGGCGTGAGCGCAGATATGTTTACTAGCTGGGATATCGTCATTGAGCAAGCAAAGGCACTAATTAGTAATCCATTTATGATTGGTTCGGTTATCATGGCAGTATTAGGTACACTAATTGACCCGACGACTGCGGGCGTAGCAGATAGCCAGAGAGCATTAGAATATAATTCTCCAAATCAGGAATAATAAAATTGGGAGTAGTTTAATACTACTCCCTTTATTTTTTTATAAAAATATAATATAATATATATATGAGGTGAAAGAAGATGTTATTAAATATATATTGTCAATCAGTTGTTTTATTCACTTTAATTATTTTTATATTATTATATCTATTAAAAGATAATAAAAACTTACACAAATGGGCGATAGAATTAAATTTAAATAAAACATTTAATTTATATTCAAGTATGGATTTGTTATTCTTCGCTTTATTTTGTTCTTTTGTTCCAATCGCACGATTAGCTGTTGTAATTGGAATTATTTATTATTCCGAGGTGTGGCATAGATGAGTCAAGATAAACGCATTATTAATTTAATTAATCAACGCGGAGAAATGTTTAATACCAAATTAATTCAAATAGGATTACATTCATCTGTGCGCAAAGAAACAGAAAAAGGATATGAAATTTCTTTTACCAATTCTGCACTTAAACAGCAATTACATGTTTTATTTGAGTATGAAACAACAAAAATTTTATGTACTTATGAAAGTCAAAAAGGTGTACCGCCAGCAGAAAAAATTGATCCATTAATGCAATATCGAGGAGCAGTTTTTGATCCAACTGGTATTAGTGATACTATTGCCACAATTCAAATGTTTCTTAAATTTGGGCGCACTGGATTTTCGCAAGGCTATTATGATATTAAAACTCCAGTTTTATATCATCAAATGAATTTATTGTATCATACTATGATCGAAAAATTAGAAGTGGCAAGTTTATTAAAATATGTAAAAGGATATTATTATGATTTTGATAACAAACAAATGTTAATAGACTTTGTAAAAGATGATATTATCGTAACATTAAATTTTTATGCTGAAAATCGCATTGGTTTAATTTATTATGAAAATAATGAAACTAAATATTTAAATAGTTTAGAATATGATGAAGTAGTAAATAACTTAAAGGAGCTGTTACACATTGATTGATAAAACAAAGAATTATTTTAATAATCAATGCTTTATAGATCTTAGATACACTACAGATGAAAAAGCAATATTTGAGCATTTTATTATAAATCATGGTTTACTTAAATATCTTATTGAAATTGTCACTAATACTGATTGTAAAATTAAATTTTCATTAGAAAACCCTAAAAATAATTTAAGAATGAAAATTGGTTGTAATTCTTTTTCTAATATTTATCAAC
>ERZ1034925.720-NODE-720-length-13290-cov-10.429845_pt1 | contig 13290 bp, 10 predicted proteins | sample MGYA00520687_ERZ1034925 | MGnify/ENA primary metagenome ERZ1034925 (study PRJEB33766, sample SAMN09781758) | gut metagenome | biome: gut microbiome | host: Homo sapiens | place: Madagascar | study: EMG produced TPA metagenomics assembly of the PRJNA485056 data... | reverse complement strand
ATGTGATATATAATAAGAAAAGGAGATTTTATGAAGAGATTTGAGAAGTCGTTGGAATTGTTAAATCCTGAAAGCCACCTGATTGGCGGGTGGTGTGGTGCGCTCCTCGGGGGGGGGCAATCGTCACGGGGCACGTGGTGTAGTACGAAGAGCTGATTTGGCAGCTAAGCAGCTAGGAAGCCAAGCAGCTAAGTACGGTTTATATGTAAAGTCTGCATCAGGAGTTATATTATGTAATAGTTGCGAAGTTCATGAGTCAACTGTAGGTTGGGCTTACCAGCCCAACAATGAAACTACTCCCCGTTCACTTAAAAAAGCTGCTTTTACATTAGCCGAAGTCCTAATCACCCTCGGTATTATCGGTGTTGTGGCTGCAATTACAATGCCTATACTTTTAAACAATGTTCAAGGACAAGTTAAAGCAAAACGAATTGAAAATATCCGTCAAAAGTTGAGCAAAGTAACTGATAAAATGGCTGTACAAAGTGGACTTATGGGGTATGGTGATGCGACCGCATTTGTTCAAGAACTCCAAAAACACATGAAAATTGCCAAAGTTTGTGATAACAACAATCTTGAGGGTTGTTGGCCGACAAAAGAAGTTGTTCTTAATGACGAAGGAAAAACTTGGGAAATCGCAAAAACAAAGACAGCCAAGACTCTAAAAATTTCAGATTCTGTTAAAGGCGACTGGTCTGACACGGTTGGAATTGTGACGGCTGATGGTACTGCAATGATTTTGAGCTATGACAAATCTTGTGATTTTGACGTCGATAAAGATGGATTGAAATTTAATCAATCTGGTGCAATTTCAAGTTCTACAAATTGCATTTCGGGTGTTTATGACTGGAATGGCGGTTCAAAGCCGAATAAGCTTGGTCAAGATGTCTTGACACTAGGCATGGCAGGAGGTTTGGGGGCAGAATGCGCAATAGAAATTGGCGATAAATGTTTTACAGCACCGTTCCAACCAAAAGCATTAACAAGGTCTGAATGTGAAGGGCAAAAAGACAAACTTGGGATAAAAGAATGCAACAAATATGGAGATTATGACTATTGGGCAGGAGCAGTAGCACAATGTGGCGGAGTTCATAATATAATGACCGAAGAAGATGCGTTTAAGTTGGGAGCTTTAATTTCCAAAGGTGATAACACAACACTAGCTGCTACTTTAGGCATCACAAATTCGAATTCAGCTAACTTTTGGACAAATGTGGAATTGTCTAGTCCTTTATACTTATATATTTATGATTCTGAATATGGTACAGGAACTGCAGAAGGTCGTGACTCTACAAATGTTCAAGCATTTTGTCTCGTTAACTAGCCTGTAGGTTGGGCATACTTGCCCAACATCGCAGATATAATAGCTAGATTCTGAATAAGACGAAAATCTACGCTGAACGCTAGATTTTTAGTCTTTTCAGAATGACGTGAATTGCAGCTATTTACGTAAACAACTAAACTGTAATTGTCACTCCGGACTGCGATCCGGAGGCTATTTTAGTACAGGTTTTATTAATCCGATTACATGTCGGAATGGCAATTCAGATCTACTTTTAGCTGCTTAGCTGCTTTCATTCCTCTCTTCAAATTTGTTAATAAACTGTCAAACCTCTTATATTTATGGTATAATCCGTATGAGGGATAAAATTATTCGTTTTATTTTAATAAAATAAGGAGAAAATTAATGACAGAAAGAAAAATTGCGTTGGTAACAGGTGGTTCTCGTGGTATCGGGTTAGCTTGTGCCTTGGAACTTGCAAAAGCAGGTTGTGACATTATTATTAACGATATTTGCGATGCTGAAAAAGCTCAACCGGCTTTAGACGAAATCAAGGCTTGTGGTGCAAATGCATACTTCTATCAATTTGATGTTTCAAACCCTGAAGCTGTTCAAGAAAACGTTGACAAGATGATTGCTGAACACGGCAAAATCGATGTATTGTTGAACAATGCAGGTATTACAAAAGATGGTTTGTTCATCAGAATGGATATGGAACAATGGGAAAGAGTTATCAAAATTAACTTGACAAGTGCATATTGCGTTACTCACGCAGTTATCAAATATATGATGAAAGCTCGTCAAGGTTCTATCATCAACATGTCAAGTGTTGTTGGACTTCACGGAAACCCTGGTCAAGCTAACTACTCAGCTTCAAAAGCTGGTTTAATCGGTTTGACAAAAACTCTTGCAAAAGAATTCGGTTCAAGAAACATCAGAGTAAACGCTGTATGCCCTGGATTTATCCAAACAGCTATGACTGCAAACTTGCCTAATATTGATGAATACTTGAAAGCTATTCCGATGAAACGTCTTGGAACTCCTGAAGATATCGCAAAAACAGTTAAATATTTAGCTCTTGATGCTGATTACGTTTCAGGTCAAGCAATCGAAGTTGCTGGGGCGTTGATTATTTAGAATTTCAGTGAAAAGTGAGTAGTGAAACGTGAAAAGTCCATTTAGTTCGCTTCGCTCAAAAACATATTTGGTGTGGTAGCACTTGTAAAGGTCTTTTCACTTCTCACATTTCACTTTTCACTTTATAAAAAAGTTAAGATTTTTAACAATATGGACACCAAATTGTAAATTTCTTGCAAAATAATCTTGCGTTAAGTATAATGTAAGAGAACAAATAGTATAGTAATACAATTAATTATGAGGAAATTAGAAATGAGTACATTTGAAAAAGTAAAAAAAGTTGTAGTAGATCAATTGAGCGTTGATGAAGCATTGGTTACTCCAGAAGCAAGCTTTACAGCTGATTTGGGCGCTGATTCATTGGATACAGTTGAATTGGTTATGGCTTTCGAAGAAGAATTCGGCTGCGAAATTCCTGATGAAGAAGCTGAAAAAATCCAAACAGTTCAAGACGCTGTTACTTACATTGATGCTCACAGCAAATAGGCTGCAGCTTAGTCGAGAATTGGCATGGAGTTGCCTCTCTTAAACTCGCTGCTGAAACTCGATTTGTTCATAAAAGTTGCGAGGGTGAAAATTTAATATTGAATTTTCTCCCTCGTATATTTAAAAGATAGTTAAAAAGGTAAAGAGATGACAAAAAGAAGAGTAGTTATCACAGGACTTGGCGCAGTTACACCGTTCGGTGTTGGTGTTGATAAATTTTGGAATAGTCTTGTTGAAGGAAAAAGCGGAATAAGTACTTCTGAGCTTATTGATATCAGTAAGCACGTTGTAAAGATTTCTGGTGAAGTTAAAAACTTCCACCCTGAAGAATATATTGATCCAAAAGAAGCTAAAAAAATGGATAGATACATTCAGTTCGCAGTTATTGCGGCTGATGAAGCTATCAAAGATGCTAAATTGGACGAAGTAAAAGATGTTGACCCTTATAAAATCGGCGTTATGGTTAGTTCAGCTGCCGGTGGTTTCAGAACTTTTGAAGAAAACCACGTTAGAATTCTTGAAAAAGGTCCTAACAAATGTTCTCCGTTTACAATCCCTATGATGATTGTAAATATGGCATCAGGTCGTATTTCAATGCGCCACGGTTTTAAGGGTATTAATAAAGTAGTTGTTTCTGCTTGTGCAACAGGTACTCACACTGTTGGTGATGCGTTCAGATCAATCCAATATGGTGATGCTGATATTATGGTTGCAGGTGGTTGTGAAGCTACTATTTGTGATGTTGGTATCGGAGCTTTCTCTAGTGCTAGAACACTTTCAAAACGTAATGATGAACCTACAAAAGCTTCTCGCCCTTGGGACGTTGAAAGAGATGGTTTCGTAATGTCTGAAGGTGCTGGTGTTCTTATTCTTGAAGAATACGAACATGCCAAAAAACGTGGTGCAAAAATCTATGCTGAAGTTGTTGGCTATGGGCAAACAGGTGATGCGTACGATGTTGTTGCTCCTGACCCTGAAGGACAAGGCGCAATCCACGCTATGCAATTTGCGTTGGAAGATGCTGGTATGAAACCGACTGATGTTCAATACATCAACGCTCATGGTACAAGTACCGGTTTGGGTGATGTTGCTGAATCAAAAGCTATTGAATACGTTTTCGGTAGCAAAGATGACAACAAAGAATTGTTGGTAAGTTCAACAAAATCAATGCACGGTCACCTTTTGGGTGCAACTGGTGCTGTTGAATGTATCGCTTGCGTTAAGGCGATTAATGAACACCTTGTTCCTCCAACAATCAACCTTGATAATCAAGATGAACATGTTGCAAACTTGGATTACGTTCCACATAAAGCTAGAAAAGCTGATATCCACGCAGCTTTGTCAAACTCATTTGGTTTTGGTGGACAAAACGCTTCTCTTATTGTTAAAGAAGTTAAATAGTCTGACAAGTTTGAAGACAAATATAAATATATTAAAAAAGCTCCTTTTCGGGAGCTTTTTTAGTGTAGAACTTTTATTAGTAATTTGGTTTATAGGCTCAAATAATAATCTTTCAATAATTTACAATCGTCCTCGATATTAGGGCTTTCGCAAACAAGTGCACCTTTTACGCCAAATTCTTTCATTGCCTTTATTAAGTCTTTGTAATTCATGTCAGAATTTTCAAGGTTAAGGTGTTGTTTTTCGCCTTTTGCAGTGTATTCGATGCCAGCAAGGTGTCCGTGGAAGTTTTCGAGTGCATATTGTCCGATTTCTGTTCCCATTTTTTCAAGAATTTTTGAAAATTCGTCATAGGTGTTGTATTCGCCGGCACTTCTTGCGTGAAGGTGAGAAAAATCTACACAAGGCAAAACTTGTTCAAATTCTTTTGAAAGTCTGATTATTTCGTCTAAATCGCCCCATTGTGTGGCTTTTCCGGTTGTTTCCGGTCTAATCCAAACATTGATATTTTCGTTTTCTAATACGTCCAAAATCCGTCGAGTTTGCGTTTTGACTTGATTGTAGACGGTTTCCTTGTCTTTGCCCATGTAAAAAGCTGCGTGGTATGTGATACTGAAAGCACCAGCTTGCTTTGCAACATAGGCTGTGTCAATAATTCGTTGCAAACTTGCATCAATTTTTTCTTCTTCTTGAGAATTCAGGTTGATGTAAAATGGCCCATGCGCTGTGATTACGAAGTTTTTTGACATTTCTTTGACAAAATCTCGGTTGGCGTCATTCATTCGAACGCCGTGAACAAATTCAAGTTCCATGCCGTCTAAATCCATCTCTTTTAATACTTCAAAAGCCTTTGGATAAGATGCTTTTCCGGTTCTCAACGGCATTCCGGCTGTTATAAAATTCAATTTATCAAAATTATATAAGTTTTGCACAATATACTCCTATTCCTGTCATTACAAGGCATACCAGAACGCTTAGTAGCGCATAGATTGCAGCTTGCATAAATTGTTGATGTGAAATCATTTCAAAAAGTTCCAGCGAAAATGTGCTGAACGTTGTCAAACCACCGCAAAAGCCGACGGTTAGCGCAAGTTTTAAGGCTGGTGTTAAATCTGTTTTTCCCATAAATAAAATGTAGAGAAAACCAATTGCAAAACTTCCTATTATGTTTACTAAAAATGTCGCAATCGGAAGGTTTATGTTGTAGATTTTGGTTAGATTTAGGCTTATCAAAAACCTTGATACAGCGCCAATTCCGCCACCTAAAAATATTGCAATCAAATTAAGCATGGATTTTTAAAATTCCTTCCAAAATATCACAAGCGTCAGCAACATATTTTGAGCAGCGTTCTTTTCTTGCTATTCCTTCTAATCCGCCAGATAAAACTTTGCAACAAGTAACTTTGTTTCGTGCTTTGAATTCTTCTACGATTTTTGCAGCGTTTGGACGGGCTGAAAGTTCGTTCCCTTTTGAGTTTTCTCGTCCACAGTTGTAGCCGTTAATCAATTGTGCTGCTGCCACTGCGCCACAGAGGCAGCCTGATGACATTCCGCCTGAAAATGCTGTTGCAACCGGCAACAATTCCATTGGGCACAAACCTGCTTCTGCTGCAGCTTTAATTACGCTTTCAGAGCAAGAATAACCATTTTTAAAATATTCTACTGCTTTCTCTTTCATAATACACATCTCCTTTTATGAAGATTATAGCATGAAAATTTATTCTTCTCCGGCAGAAAGATTTAAAAAGTGCTCAAAAACTTTTTCATTGTACCTGCTATCCACTGAGCTGAACGGTAAAACAACTCCGCCGAACTGTTTTTCGACATTTTTAATTACGTTAAGCGTTTTGTTTTTTGGCACATAATCCATTTTTGTGATAATGGTAAAAATCGGCAAATTGTAGGCTTCAATCCATTCGCGCATTTGAAAATCGTTTTTTTGAATATCGTGTCTGCCGTCGACAAGTTGAACCAATGAGCAGATTTGTTCACGTTTAAGCAAATATTCTTCTAAGTAGCGTTGCCATTTGTTTTGCGCTTCTTTTGAAACTTTTGCATAGCCATACCCCGGCAAATCTGCAATCATAAACTTATCAGAGAATTGGAAAAAGTTGATTAACCTTGTTTTCCCAGGGGTGTTGGAAGTTTTTGCAAGCTTTCTGTGGTTTGCAAGTCCGTTTATAAAAGAAGATTTCCCGACATTAGAGCGGCCCAAAAGCGGGAATTCCGGCAATGTGTAATCAGGACATTGCGACAACTTTTCTGCGCTTATTAAAAACTTTGCTTGCATATATTTTGTAGCCATAATCTGATTGTAGCACAAAAATTACAGAGTGGATAATTTTTTGGGGGGCTTAGCAAATAGCAAAAGTTTATGCAAAGACTTGCATTTTAGAAGCTTGTGCTGCTGTTTGAAGAGCTCCGTTGTATGCAGGTGCGGCGGTCATAATTTCAACCATTTGCTGTTGCGGAGCTAGAAATTGGTATATGCTACTTGTAGATTGAGTTTGATGTTTGTAAGCGTATCCAAGAGCTTCTTTAATAGTGCTTATTGGGTTACTTTTTGCTTTTACCATACACCAAAGAGCCTCCGGAACATCTTTTACAATTGTACCAACATCGACTGTTTTTCCTTAATCTGCAGACTTCAAAACTTCCTTTTCAGCTTTTGCCGGTGTTGTTTGAGAGGTTTGTTTTTTAGGTTTTCCCCAGTCAAACAAGTATTTTAGCCCTAATTGGAATCCTACACCTGTTCTTCCGCCGTTTCTGAAATTGATTTGGAAATATGAAGATAATCTGTCTTTCCAAGTTTTTGTAACCCCAACGCCGTAGTTTATGTAATCGTGACGCATTTCGGTATTCGGAAGTTTTACGTTTCCAGCTTTTCCACCAACTTGATCGTTTATATTAAACATATATTGAATTGTTCCGTAAACACTCCAAGTATCTCGTGAGTAAATCAAGTTTAACCCAGGGGCAACGTTAATTCCGTTTAATGTGCCGGAATTCATGCTCATTGCACCGTAATCAGTTCCCCAGCTTTGTTTTCCAAAGATGTTATAGGAAACGAACGCTGTCGGTTGAATTATAAAATGTTTTGTTGCGTGAATATTATAAGCAGCCTTTGCAGCAGTACCGGCAAACCAGTTTCCGGTTCTGTCTGTGTTGCCTGCAACATTCATTTCGTTGAAATAGCCGCCGCCATAAGCTGTTACGGATCCGATAAAGTTGTTTTTAATGAATGTACCCATAAAGCCGCCTTGACCGCCGTTTTGGTACATATCAACGTGGTTAAAGTATTGGTTCCCTCCATTGTATCCAACATAAGCTGTCGGGATAAATTTCCAACCTTTTTTCATATTAATAGCAGGGAAATCAGCACCAATTAATGTTCCATAGACATTGTTCCCAACTCTCAAATTGTTTGTCATTGAAAGTTGTTCAAATGATACGTATGATTTAGTCCAAAGCCCACCATCTTCAATGCTTGATTGGTAAGGTGCAAACAAAGGTGAAGTTGAAGCTGATTTATTTGCCATAGCCGCTTTATCAATCATTCTTTGGTTTGGTAAGATAAAGTGGTTTGTCAACATGTCATTAATCAGCAATTGGTGATTGTAAGCCGCAAGTGTAGCAGCTTGACCTCTGAATACTTGAGGATTGTAGTCTGCAAGGCTTGCAGTGTAAGCTCCACCACCTTGTGAAATCATTTGGTAATTACCGATTGGGGTGAAGATTTTCTTATTCGTTGCTGTGAAGTTTACGTCGTTAATGTTTTCGGCATCAAACACTTGCAATCTGATGTGTCTGTCAATTGGTGCCTGACCGACAAAGTTGAAGTTTGAAATGTTCAATGTGCCGTTGTTTGTGCCATTGAGGTTATTGATAACAAATGTGTCACTTGTTTTAGCACGAGGAGCAATATCAATTGCAATATTGTTTACTCCATCTACGTTCATAGTATCAATTGTGCCATATTTGTTAATAGAGTTATTCATTGTACTAAACAATGAATTTCCACCCATGTTTAAGTTATCGAGAGCAAAGCTTGTAACTCCGCTTCCTAAACGAAGAGATGAATTATTTAAAACAGAAACATTGCCGCCGTTGATATAATTTTCAGCTCCGTCAAGTAAGATATTTGATTTATTATCAAAGATTGAAGAACCGCTGTTCTGTTGTAATTTTCCTCCGATTTTTGTGTTATCGACTCCGTCTGTTTTTAAAACGCCGTTTGAAACAGTAACTAAGCCGTTCCATTTATCCAATGAATCAAGGTTGAACACAGCTCCGGATTTAACATTTACGGTAGCTCCATTTTGAATATCAACAACAACTTTCTGTGCAACTTGACTTGGGCTTTGAATATTCAATATAGAATTACTCAAAAGATTTAAGTTGCCTGATTCTGCTTTAAGAGTTCCACTGTTAGTTGTTCCGTAATTCAGTGTTCCGCCTTTATCAGAAGTTCCAAGGTTTATTGTACCTTCCCAGTTATCTTCGTCGCCAATAGAAATTGTTCCGCCTTGAATATCCAAAACTCCTGTTGGTTTTACAGAAAGTTTTACAGCATCATTTATTATACTGTTCCCATCAACGGCTAAATTGCCGTTTTGAATTGTAACATTTCCGCTTCCGGCTTGAATTATCCCATTAGAAGTTAATCCGTCGACAGTAAAATCTCCTCCATTAACAAAGACTTTACCGCTCCAATTACTTGTGCTTCCGAGAGTAACATTTCCACCTGTATTTACTGATAATGAAGCATCTGAATTAATATTTGTTGAAACATTTTTGTCAATTAAGCTGTTTGTTCCAATATTCAAATTCATGTTATTGATGTTTAAATTTCCGCCAACTGCGTTCAATACAGCTGTTGAATAATTCGATACATTATTTAAGTTTAAAGTAGCAGAGTCTTGAAGGTTGATTTTTCCACCCCAAGCGTCAGCTGAATCAAGTGTTACATTTGAATTATCTTTTAAGTTTAGTGTTGAATTTGTATTGATTACAACATTTGCACCACTTGCAATTGAACTTCCGGTACCCAAATCCAAATCACCTTTAACAGTTGAACTTCCGATGTTTAAGTTGCTACCGTTTTCAACAGTAAGTTTTCCACTTGTTGAATTTTGAGTTAACCAGTTTAAAGTACCTGACTGTATTTTAGAATCACCATTGAAGAATGTTCCGGTAACGTTAGTTACGCCTGTGTTTTGAGTAAATTCACCTGTATAACCGGAGTTATCTGCGTTTAAATCCAAAACTCCGTTGTTAGTTATTGTGCTATTAGCGTTTTCGCTGCTAATATTACTATTAATAACATTTGTTCCGCTAAAATCGGCAGAGGAGTTATTTGCCATATAAATTGTGTCAGAAGCTTGTTTAAACGTTGAATTTGAAACGCTCATGTTTCCGGCGTTGTAGATTGCTCCACCATTTCCAGCTGCACTGTTTCCGTCAAATGTTGTATTTGAAATGATTAAATTATTAGTGTTATCTGCTTTGGCAACTCCATTGTAAATCGCACCGCCATCACCGAATGCTCTGTTGTTTTTGATAATTGCGTTTGTAACAGTTGAAACAGAATTTACACTATCATTAAATATAACAGAACCACTTCCAGGTTTGAGAGCATCTTGGATTGTAACATTATTGATTGTAAGTTTTGTATCAACATTGTTTGTGATATAGAAAAAACTTCCTTTTTGGTCTGTTGTTCCGTCAAGAATACCCGAAAGAACATTGTGGTTGTCACCTGTTACGTTGAATTCGCCGGCTGCTGTTTTGTTAAGAGAATTTTTAATATGATAATCTCTTGTGTCACCTTGGGTAAATTGGAAAAATCTTTTCCCGTCGGTGGTGTTCATATCATTTAAAGTTTTAGAGTCTGTATAGTCTGTAATTTTCAAGCCTATTGATTGATTATCGCCGGTTTGGTTTATTGAATATTTCCAAGAAGTAGTTGCGCCAGCAATTTGGGCTGTACTGTTTTCTTCAAAATTTGCATTCCCAAGTAAAACATTGTTTACAGTAGAATATTGTCCACGTCTACCGTTTTCTTCGCCAGTAATATAAACATTGCCAAGTTTAAATGTTCCATAACCAGAATTTATTTTTAGTGTATCTGTTGTCAAATAGTTTCTGTCATTTGCGTCATCTCGATTGATTTTAATATTGAGGTTTAAGTTTGTCGTATCGTCAGTAGTTACAAGATAATCAAACACGTAATCTTTAATCGCGACATTTGGTTCTTTTTCCATTAAATCAATTGTTGAATTGGTATGGAAATTGTAAATTGTTTCACCTTGATAGTTTGTGTCAGCCAATTTTACATTACTGCCGTTAAATACTAACCAATTTTGTTGTCCATTATCAATTTTGCTTAAATTGATGTTACCACTGGTGAAACCGGCATGTCCTATTCCAGTAAATTCAAGAACAGAAGTATTCAAATCTTTGACATCAGTATCAGTAATTACTTGATTAAAAGTTGCATTTCCGAGTTTTACATCTGTGTAGTCGATGTTTCCTCCGGAAATTGTCAAAAAGCCTTGGTTAATATTTTTTGTTCCACCAAACAAGTTAGCTGATGTGTTTACAATTGTGTGAGTATTGTTTCGATCTTGTGTATAAATTCCGTTAAAACCGCTTTGGTTGCCTGTAATTGTTAAATTACCTGTGTTTGAAATATTGCCGGTTCCGGTAATTTCACCACCATAGCTAACATCTCCTGAGAAATTTAAATTAGAAATTTGAGTTCCGTCAACATTAACATTTGCATTTGAACTTGTACCATTAATGTTAACTGTTAAGTTGTCGTTAGTTCCACCTGAAATTTTTGAAACAAGTTTATCGGCTTTTGTAGTGTCAGTAATTCCATTGATTATTGCAGTTGAACTGTTATTTGACGCAAAATTCAAGTTGTCACCCAAAGCAGAATTATTGTCAAATGTTAAAGTCGAGCCGTCAGCAGTGATTTTTCCTGAGCCGTCAATAGATTTGATAGTCATATCTTTTTTCAAAACTAAATTGCCATCTGTTGTAACAGCAGTTGCGTTATCAATAGAGCTATTTCCTTGAATTGTTAACTGACCACCATTTCCGACAGTTAAAGAAGCTCCGTCAACCGTTAATGTTGCAGAACTTGCGATATCATTTGCAGTGTTCCAAATCAAAGAGCCTGATGTAATATTACTTGTTCCGGTAAAAAATTTCGCACCGGCTCCAAGTGTTGTAACAGGTGTTCCTGTTGTGCTTGTTGTATTTTGTGTAAAAGTTCCGCCAAAACCGGAATTATCTCCGTTTAATACCAATGAGCCTGTGCCTGTATGGTTGACATTGCCGTTAGAACCCGCAATAGAGCCGTTAAAAGTTACAGTTCCATCACCTAAAATGTTTAAAGTTGAGTGTCTTATAGGACCGGTGGCTGTGTCTAAATAAACATCAGAGCCAGCAGCTGCATTGTTGCCAGAGAAAGTAATACTTCCGCCATTTTGAGTTTGAAGGTTTAATGTTGCAGCTCGGTTGTATATTGCACCGCCATTTTGTGTTGAAGTATTTCCTGAAATTTGGCTATCTGCACCGTCAGCTACAATTGTTAAATTACCTTCATTAAATATTGCACCGCCCAATCCTGACGAGTTATCAGTAAATGTGGAATTTGTTATTGTAGCCGCTGCGTCACTTGATGTTAACGCAATTGCACCACCGGCACCACTTCCGGCTTTATTTCCGGTAAATGTGCTGTTTGAAATCGTTACATTATTTCTCAAAAGGTGTATTGCACCACCTCTTGAATTAGTGATATTTCCATCAAAATTAGAGTTGTTGATAGTTAAACTTCCGGAATCTTGTTGGATTGCACCACCACCGTATCGCCAATCCGGATTTGCAACTGTTGAAGTGTTACCTGTGAAAGAAGAATTGTTTATAGTCAAATTTCCGGTAGTATATATAGCTCCACCTCTTTGAGTCGCACTATTTGAATTAAACCTTGCTCCATCTATTGTTGCAGTACCTTGGTTGTAAATTCCGCCGCCGTTGTCAGCTGCACTGTTGGAATTAAAAGCTACGTTCGGGTTAATTGTTAGGGTTGAACCTGAGTCGTTAAATATTGCTCCACCGTTTTCTGCACTATTTGAAGAAAAAGTGGTATCAGAAAGAGTCAAACTTGCAGGGTTGTTGGTTGATTCGTTTCGAATAGCACCGCCTTTTGTAGTAGTTGAACCATCTACAAAACCATTTTGATTGAACAATGCGTTAGAGATATTTAATGTTCCTTCATTAAATATTGCTCCACCGTTCCACTTGGCTTTGTTTCCATCGAATGTAACTAAATTTGTCGAATCAGTTCCTGCTATGACAGTATTTCCAAGGTTGTGAATAGCTCCACCGCTTCCGTCAGTAACCGTATTGCCGCTAAAAGTTGTTTGTCCTGAAATATTTAATACAGAACCGGATTGCACATCAATGGCTCCACCATAAACGCTACCGTTTGCAGTGTTGTTACTGAATGTTGAATTTATTATATTTAAAGTTCCTGAATTATTTTTTATTGCTCCGCCATTTTCGTTGCCGTTAGCGTTGCTGATGATTGCATCTCTTAGATTTAGCGATGTATTTGCTTGGATATCAAAAAGAGAATAACCTGTCCCATTTGGGCTTATAGTGTTGTTATTCCCGTTAATATTAACTATTGTATTAGCAGATGTTAAACCGATTGTACTTGAAACATCTGTAATATTGTTTCCTAACCTGATGTCAGAAGTTGTTCCTTGCACAATGGCACTCTGTAATTCCGTAAAGTTTGTAACTTCTGTTTCTGCAATTGCAGATGTTGACGACAATGACATACTCCCGATTATTGTCGCACTAAGCAATATTTTTTTTAAATAGTTTGAATTTCTCTTTTCCATATCTTCTTAGCTATCCTAATATTTTCTAACAAATAAATTTTTTGTGGCTTATTGATGTAATTATAC
>ERZ1034925.715-NODE-715-length-13337-cov-5.694549_pt1 | contig 13337 bp, 12 predicted proteins | sample MGYA00520687_ERZ1034925 | MGnify/ENA primary metagenome ERZ1034925 (study PRJEB33766, sample SAMN09781758) | gut metagenome | biome: gut microbiome | host: Homo sapiens | place: Madagascar | study: EMG produced TPA metagenomics assembly of the PRJNA485056 data set... | reverse complement strand
TGGAGTTACCGACAAGCAAACCACTTAAAAGCTTCTGAATCTTCTCCCAAGTGATAGTACCCTTGGCGATGTCGTCAAACTGCTTAGACAGAAAGTTATCACTTCCGTACTTTGTAATAAGGTTTCTTAGTTGAGAAACGGAATATCCACCTCCATTACCGCTACTTCCTCCGCTTGCAATGATTGTCTGTACATCTTCTTTAAGCTGGGTGATAGTACCTTTTATTGCCTGATTACCTATTGTAATCGACTGAATAAAGTCGTAATCAATATTAGTCGATAGCTTCAATACTCTTGTAGCAAGCTCATATCCGTGTCCGTCCTTATATGTAACGCTCTGTCCGATTTGTAGTTGAGGGTTATCCATCAAGAATACATCAGAATATGATTTAACCTCATAGTTATTCAAATCGGATAATAATCGTACAATATCCTCTTTTGCCTTTTCCAATAATCTATTTTGAGCATCCTCATAATAAATAGAATCGGACATAGCAATATTGTAGAGAACGGTAATATTGCACTTTAAAGAAGGCATACTTTCTCCACGAGGAATAAGCATATCAGCGGCATTTGTAGGTATGATAACTTCATTATCTTCTTGATAGATAATTTCGTAATCACCAGCCAATACGGAGAAATTACCATCACTAACATCGTCTGACGTGTGCGAAGATGATGCCTCTTTATGATAAGTAAGCTCAAATCCTACATATTCGCCATTAGAGCCACGTCCTGCAAGGGGAGTAGAAAGCGCACCCGTATTAAAATTAGCTTCGAACGAGCAGCCGATATTCTTTCCTGTGATAAGTAAATCATCGGTAATCTGAAAGTCGTACCAGTAATGAGTAACGCCATCATCAACTGTTGTATTGATAATCGTCTTCCCTTCTACTTTTTCTGTTGTAGGATAAGCCAATCTCATATACCATACTGTAAAAGTCTTGTATTCCTTAACAGACCCATCAGCATTATATGAGATAGGAATTTTCTCATTATTCTCATCAAGCACATACTTAACTCGCCCACGCACATTATATACATAGGTATTGAGTGAAGGGAAAATCTGAGAAAAATCAAGTACCTTTGTAAAGAGAGGTTCTTTCGTTTTATCCACTCTTAGGTCAAGTGTAGAATACTTATCAATAGAGTAGGAGCGTTCCTTTCCGTCTATTAATATTGTACCATTGCCCTCATCTAATTGCAGACGAATATCACCAGATGATACATTCTCACCTTTGCTATTTACTTGTGTAATATTTCTTGTGCCACCGAAGATAGAAAAAGCGTTATAATAGCTTTCCTTACTATTGTTAATATTTGGTACACCTACATTCTTTCCAACTTCCAAAACAATAGGAGTTGCGCCGACCAAGACTTTACCGATATAGATAAATTCATCATCATAGTCAATATGCCATTCACAGTTATCTCCGATAGCATTTGTAATCGCTGTAAGTGCAGAAATAAAATCGTTATCGCTGAATGATACATTGACGGTATTTGCCGTTACATTCGAAAAGATAACTTTCCATCCGCATTCGCCAAACATCAAATCCTTATTAAGGAAATCTGCAATCTTACCACTGAGAACGGATGTTGTGCCGACGAAAGACCATACATTTTGTTTTACCTCTACATTCTGTGAATTACGGGTATAGATAAAAAATGGGGTCTTAGACAGAATCATCTTTGGGTGCTGAAACTGAGGAGTGTACTTCCAAGAGCATTCATCTGTTTGAATAGGCTCGTATGATTCTAAGAGGAGGAACTTCCTTGTCACTTCTCTTACTTTGTCTATCTTATATGTATAATTAATATACGCACCAACGGGCAAAATAACTTTCTCAGCGGCGGAGAAAGACAGAGAAATGTAATCAGACTTAGACATTTCCTGTTCTCTCTTCGCCGCTGATGTTACTTCTGCTTGCATCAGCAATTTATCGTTTATATCATATATCTTAATCATAACTTAATTCTATCATTCGGGTTATACTCCGTTAATTTGAGTACAAATTTACCTCTTTTTAGACCATAATCACCAAACTGCGAGCATTGCGTGTAAACAAGTTTGAAAACCCTCTTTAAGCGAGGAACTTTTAAGCAAAACTCACCAGAATAAGCTATCTTATTAAGAAAAGCTTCATATTTCTGCAAGTAATCTTCTTCTGAACCGCCTTCAAGAAAGAAAGAGATACTTACGTCACGCTTATCTTTTTTGGCATACCTCGATGTGGCGATAACCGATTGTCCATGCTCTAATCGACTATCGTTGGTCACATAGCTTTTTACTGGTGCTGGGGTCAGCAAGGCTTCTCGCCAACCCCTTACCAATGTAATACCGAAAGTATCAAGGTCAACGTAAGCAGAATCTGCTTCATCAACCAACTTTATAAAAGCATCATTCTTCATATTCTTATTCTTTTCCTTACTAACTTTAATCCTTTTCCTTCATAATTCTAATACTTATCCTTCATTAATTTATACATACTTGCGATGTCCTCACGTATCAATGTAATAGGTGCAGTATTCTTATTGATTGCTTCCAACTGCTCCAACCCCTGATACTGAATATCTCGCATTTCTGAGATATTGTTATATGTCTGTTCGGCATAGATGCGCAAAAAAGAAACATCAACGGCGATAGCTTTACGAACCTCGTTACCTTGCTCTTGGGCAATTTGCACCGCATAACCGATACCGATAAGGCTGCTTGCTTGGTCTGCGGTGATAGCCTCGATACCTTTACCCGTTGCCGTCTGCTGAGATTGCGCCTCTTTATACCCTGTTATTGCAGCAATATTATCTCTTATCTTCAAACCTTCATCAACGATGTTATCATACTCTTTTTTAAGTATATCCAAATCGTCATTAGAGAGCTGTCCTTGCTTCATCTTATCTGCCCATTTTTCATAAAGGGCTTTAAGTCTCTTATTAGCAAGGTCATCAACGGCAAAGTTAAGCATAGACTTATTGAGCATCGTTGTAAAATCATTTGCGAAATCTTGCGCCGATTTACTCATATCCATAAGATTGCTGATAAAGTTATCCTTTAACGAATCGAAGGTTGTCTGCGTAAGATTCTGATTGATTTTATCAGTCAGCTCTTCAAGCTTCTCGGCAAGGTCGGTATAGTTCTCCCAATACTCAGTTTTATCATACTTACCCTGGTCGGTCATATTCTTCCATACATCTTGGTTGTATGTGCGAATATCCTTCATCTGCTCTGGGGTAAGCTTATAAATATCCTCCAAAGAATTTACCTTGTTTATAGTAGAATTAACATAACCACCTCTGACCGCTGATTGCTGTGCCAATGTGCGATTGATTGCCGCATAGTCCTGTGCTGACAGATTCCAATAGTAAGCATTAGAGTGATGCGAGCCGTGGTAACCCATCTGTGATTGAAGAATTTCCATACTCTGCTTATTGATTTGCTTCTGTGCATCATAGGCTTTCTGATAATTGCTGACGGCACTCATTCCCGAAGTCTTATCAATCGAACTCTTCAACTGCTCAATAGAGTATTGCAATCGCTCGTTTGATTCTGTAAGGCGATTTGTTGTCTCCGCAACCTCCTTCGCATTACTTCCATTGCCGATACCAAGAGCACTACCAAGCGATTTGATAGCCCCTACGCCGTTAATAGCTGCTCCGATATAGTTGCCAGTAGCAAAGTCTGATACCGCTTGCGAACCCTTATTGAAGGCATCTGCACCACTTTTAAGCTTCTTTCCAAGGTCTGAATCACCGAAGCCGAGAGCATCAATCAATTCACTTGCTTCTTGTAGTTTCTTCGCAACATTACTGATGCTTTCCGCCCATTCGTTTGCAATCTTCTTGATAGACTTTCTTGCCTTATCTTGTGATACATTTGCATCTTCTTGTGCCTTCTTTACGTCCTTTGTTGCCTTTCCGACCTTTACCTCAGAAACAGCGAGTTCATCAAAGAGTTTCTTTAATTTTTCAAGCTGTTCATTACTGAGGTTCATCTTATTCTCATTGAAGAATGTGCTTTTATTCTGAGAGGTTATCTTATCGGTACTCACAGATACCCCCGTCTCCGCAAAGACTTTCTGTATAGCAATTTTCGTAGAAGACTGCTGCTCTTGTGCATTATATTGCTCTACTGTGGCTTTTCTTAATCGCTCTTGTGCATCAGCAGCCTCTTGTAAGAGCCGATTATTTTCTCGCACCTTCTCATTAGACCATCCCCATTTATCGGTCTGCTCAGAAATAGCATCATCAATCTTACCAATCTGTTCAGACACAACCTTCATATCATCAATGTCAAGAGTACCCGAACCGAGAAGGTCTTTGAGCTTTTTTCTTAGGTCTTCGAGATAAGATTTGCTCAATCTCCCCATATCAGAGAAAACAGAATCCCAGTTGATAGAATCCTTGAAATCATTAAAATTAAGCTTCTTTAGCTGCTCTTCAAGGTCAGTTTTCAACTTTGCTTCCTCGAAAAGATTACCCTTTGCTCTTGCTTCTTTGATTTTCTCATTATATTCCTCAACGATGGCGAGCTTTTGCTGCTCGAGGTTGCCATACGCCTTCAGGTATTCACGATATGATTGCAAATATTTTAATTGCATCTCTCTCTCATATTGCAACTGTTGAGTATTGAGAAGTGCTAATTTTGCATCAATAAGCTTTTGTTGCTCATTAGTTAGCTTTACATTTTTATCAAGCCCACTAGCATAAAAACCTTCTTTTTTCTTATTTGCAGGATTCTTGCTATATTCTGCCTTTGCAATCTGAATATTCTTCTGACGCAAGGTTTCAGCTTCTTCTTCTATCTGATGTTTCTTTTTCTCAAAATCAAGCTTTCTCTGCTTTAACTCCTTTTCGTTAGCATCATGTTCCTTTGCAATACCTTCCTCTTGCTCGGTAACATAAAGTTCCCACTCAATTTTCTTATCATCGGCAAGTTGTTTTGCCTGTTGCTCAGCAAGCTGCTCACGATAATTGCGTTGTTGGTCAGCAGACCTATCTTTTTTTGGTTTAGGGACATAACCATTTCCTCCAAGATTAATACCAGTATTAATAGGCTTATTCGATAAAGCAATCGTAGAGTTTCTTTGGTTCCTCAATAATTCATTAAACATATGAGGAGTAAACTCTGAGAAAGCAGAACGATTATTGTTATAGTATTGTAACATGAAATTACCTGCACTCTTAGCGTAAGCGTTACCACTTGCATTACGCCATTTCCTTTGTGCATTCTTTAATCCCTGTTGATATACTCTTTTAAGTTTATCCCTCTGCTGTCTATACAGATTCAAACCATCCTCCCTGCTAACGTTATGCTGTTGCCTTGCCCCCATATTAGCAATGGTAGATTCTTGGAAACCAGCCGTCCAACCACTTGTAACGGATTCGGTATATCGCATACCACGCTTTGCTCCTTTATGGTTATTATCGAAATTCTTCAAATAATTAAGCTCGTCTGCTGTCTTCTGAGCACCGCCTATAATCTTTGTAAAGAAATTAAGTATTCTTGTAAGGGTTGGTGTAAGGTTGGCATTAATCGCAGTAAGAAAACCATTCCATGAGTTTTTTAGCTTAGCAACATTCACAGAAGCTTTGGCATTAATATCATTCAGAAGTTCCTGTTTAGCAACATTACTATCTATGCCTTTATTATACTTAGCAATAGCATCAGCATTCTTAATAAAGTACATGGCAATACTACGTTGGCGAGCCATAAAGTTATTCTCAACGTGTTCTCCTCTTTCGTATGCATCTTTCAGATTTTGTAAAGCTGTAATCATTCCGACAACAGAAGGATTGTATTTATCTTGCATCTTACTCATACTCATAAGGAGCATTGAGAATTTTGACGCAGCCTTTTGAGCACCGCCAAACTGATTACTAGAATAACCGATAAGAGTAGCCATTTCTTTAAAAGAAACGCCATAAAGAGCAGCAGAAGAACCTGCACTTGATATGGCATCAGCCATTTCACCGAAGCTACTTGTTGAGTTATGAGCAGCAGTTGCAATCATAGCAGAAGCTGCTGTAGCATCTTGCGCAGTCATGTGATATTCAGAAGCAAGATTTGAGAGGAATTTTGCTCCCTCTTCTGATGTTTTTCCAGCAAGTGCTCCAAACTCGTTTGATGTCTTAATCATAGTGGTAAGAGCCTCTGGTGAATCTCTTAGACTATCCCATACCTTTACGAACTGAGTTGCAGCAGCAGCCATATCAGAAACCGACTTAGCAGTTTCGTCTGATAATGAAAGTATATTCTGCCTTACCGTCTGTAAGTTGCTCTCATCAAGATAATGAGAGAGAGGTTGTAGAGCGTTTCTAAACTCTTCGGCACGGATAGTCAGCTCATAAATACCTTTTCCTAAAGTACCAAGTGCTGCTCCCCATACACCGATTTTTCCAAAGAGTGAGAAGAGGGCAGAGAAATCACCTTTTAAAGCTCCACCAAGAACGTTTTTAAATTTAGAAAAGATTCCACCTACTTTTTTTGTTGCATCTTCGGCAGACTTTGCAACCTCCTTGGTTTCCTCTTTTGTCTTTTTAGCTCCTTTAGCTGCATTCTCGTAAGACTTTCCTAACTTATCTGTATTTTCTTGTGCATTCTTGCTTTCTTTGGATGTATCTTGCAAAGATTGTTTCATCTTTTGCAATTCAGCCTCTGCATCAGCTATCTGTTGTTTAATCTTTCCATATTCACCTCCCTCACCATTCTGCCAAGGAAAACCATAGGTTTTTGTGCCATACAGCATCTTAGTAAGAAGTGGCTCACTATTTAACTTATCTCTTTGTTCGTCTAATGCTTCAAGGTAAGCTTTGAGTCTTTTTATTTCTTCTTCTTTCTCTTTGATTGCCTGTATTTCATTTTTATGAGATTCAGCTATTTCTTCTATTTTCTTTTGGTAATTTTCATGCTCCTCTTTAAGGTTTGATATAGCTTCTTTGAGAGATTGATAATCCTTCATCTGTTGCTCATATTGAGATTGAAGCCTATTTACCTCTTCAAAATCGCCATTTTTTCCTGCTTCGTTTCTTGCTGCAACTGTCTCGTATATTTTTTTTCCTAAATTATCAAGTTCGGAATTTGCACTCTTCAATGCATTTATATACTCTTCCTCATCAGATTTTCCCTCAGCAAGTCTTTTTACAACCGCATCAATGGCTTCTGCTTCCATCTGTGCAGTATAAACATAATCTTTCGCTGATTCTATAAGATGCAACTTAGCTTGTGTATTCTGCTGTGTTTTCTCCGTTTCTTCAGCAATCTTGGTTGAGTTTTCTCCATGTGCTACAGCCTCTGTTCCAACCGCTGCCGCCGCACCTACGTGAGCCGCCGCATTTGCACCAGTTGCTGCGGTTGATATAGAACGACCTGCATTCAATGTATCAATAGCAGCGTTAAGAGTACCAACATACTGCTGAGTACTACCGAATGTACCCAACATTGATGAATATTCGCCGTTAAGTTTCTCTACTAGGTTCTGCTGAGACTTTAACTGTTCGTTAATCTCATTCCACTTCTGTGAACCTTCGGTTGTTTCCGATAATTTCTTTTTGAGTTTATCAACGGTTGCTTCTGCGGTCTGAGCCTCTGATGCAAGCTTCTTTAGTGCCTCTGGAGTATCGGTAAGCGATTTATTGATTTCTTCGACACCTTGCTTTAAAGCCTGCACAGATTGTTTCGTCTTTTCACTATCAGAAGCCGAACTCAGAGCAATATCATTTAATGCCTTAGTCATCTTTGAGCTAACTTCATCAGTCTTTACTCCAAGTGAATTAAGGTCATTTATCAACTTATCAAAAGACTGCTGAATATCGGAAATATCCATCTGTCCGCTGATTCCAAGTATTTCATCTGCTGCTGCCATATTGTTTGCTTATTTATGTGATTATTACATTAAGCCCATAAAGAAATCATTAGCAGAGATTGGCTCGTCTATCTTATGATACTCTTTTTTCGGCTTCTTTTGCTGTCTGCTGCCTTTTCTCGGTTCATCCTTGGTATTTGTATTAAAGGACGGAATCGAGCGGTTAAGCAGAATAATATTAAGGTATGAGCGATTAAATACGACCTCCTCGTAACTCATACGAAAGTACTTCATTACTGCTCCGATTGTTGCCCACGGGGAGTCGTTTTCGGCTCCGTCATTATCTTCGTCTGGGTCAGGAAAGTTATAGAGGTTAAGAAAAAATTTGCATTAAACGAACCGCTGATAAACTTCACAAGCTCATTGAATGCCATAATATCAAGGTGCTTGCGTATATATCGCCCCCATACTTTGCGTGCCCACTTCTTGCGAAAGGCGCACACGATAAAAATCTCGCTCATTAAACGAGCTGTCTCAGAGTGCTCAAATAGGAGAGGAATAATATTTATCATATCGCCTTCCTTCCATGTTGGTTCTTTGATAGAGTTGCCGAATACACCCATTTCGTAAATCTGCATAAAGGTGAGCGGCTTCACTCTAAAGCGAAACTTACCAACCTTAATCTTTACAGATGCCTCAGAAAGCGTCTTTGCTATCTTTTCCTTATCTGATGTTTTCATGCCGAAAATGTGTTTTATAACATAAAAAGCGGTGCGGCTTGGGAAAGTTCCCTTACCTCACCGCCTCTTGAAGTTTAATTTTAATCTTTTATCTAAATGAAAGTATTAGACATCGCCAGCTGTAATATCCTTGGTTAGAATCCAACGATGACCGCTAACTTTCTCGCCCTTCGCATCAAATACCGCCATCTGACGACACTCGATGTTAAGGTTAGGAAGTCCAGATTTACCGATAGAGCCGCTACGAGTCACAGTAAGCTTCATTTTAGACCACTGGAAAGTCTTTGATGGAATATCATCCAAATCCTTGGTCACAATCTGAATCGCCTTAAAGATAGTAGATTCAGTAGGAGCTTCATTTTCCCACTTCTTTGTATCAGCAGTATATTCAAGCAGAGCCTCGTAATTTTCCTTGGAGAGGTCATAGGTCTGAACAGTGAAACCCTTTGTTGCCGCAGAGGTCACAAGCACAGCGTATGGGTCTTCGGAATCTTCAATCTCTACGTCCGATGTCTGGGCAGCTTGGTCGTTAAAGGTCAAGCTACCCGATACAATAGCTTTGAGCGTATTTACAAAAGCGGTTGGGTAACCGCCATTCTCTACGCAATCCGCAAAGCTAAAGCTCTTAATGCCATATACACCATTCTTCATTGCTTTATTCTTTTAAATTATTGTACGTTACATTAAATTTCATATTGACGTAATAAGTGTTATCACTATCACGAGTTGGGCGAGAGATAGAATAGAAATCGAAGTAGCAGCCACCGAGATAAGTACTATGACGAAACAGAGAAAGAATCTTCTCTGAGTAATCAGAGAGTTTCTTTATATTTGGCAGATTAAATGAGGTCTTAGGGCAGTGTATATTCAAATTCACTACACCCTCATTAACGACATCACCATAAACGAAAGGAAGATGATTGATGGCAATATAATCACCAACAGACAACTTTTCTGGTATCTCATACTTAAAGATACGACCTTCCTTTATGCCTATGCTCTCAATATTTTCGTTGAGATATTTATATAATTCCGTTACCGCTTTATCTCCGAGTATCATATCTAACTATCGCTTTTAATCATTTCAGTCACTTCATCGAATATCTTCTTCATTTCTTCACGAAGGAAATACTTTGTAAGGTGTAAGACATTGTAGCCTTTATCTTCTACGTATTTACCGTAATTCATACCAGCCACAATAACGAGAGAGTACCCTTTGGGTGCTACCACACCTTCTTTCAGTGCATACTCACTGAGTGCAGCACTTACGTCCTTCTTCCGCTTCTTCTGCCTTTGGAATCTTACCAACTGCCGAGGTAATGAGTTGCCCATCAAGGTAGAGAGCGAAAGAAATTGAGTTCTTCAAATTTGCAGTTCGGTCTTGATAACCTTTGTTTTCTTTAGAGTAGGTGACCGCTTCTTCGGCAAGTTGCATCAAACGCATATTAAGGTAACTGATAATCTGCTGCCTCTTTTCGTTCAGCCTTTTCTGTAAGGCTTCACGACCTTTGATTTGTAATTCAACCTTTGCCATATTGCCGCCTATTAGAGCCAAATTCTAAGATAGCGTTTCTTTAAGGTTACGAAGCCTTTAACCTCCATTTCCTTATCAATCGTGCCATCTTTCTTGGTTATCCAAACCTTTTCGCCTTCCTTCGGTATGAGAGGGTATTTTGCTTTTGAGAGAGGAGCATAGATTTCGTGTGAATACACGTACTGCTGCCCGTCTGCCAGAGTGATAATCTTCGCCTGCGAATTAGGCAAAATAACGCACTTTCCAAAGGTTTGCCATTCTTCTTCTGGTTGTTCGATAGGATTTCCGTCCTCATCAAAGCCATCTTGTGGAGCACCTTTTACTTTAAGTATATCTTCAAAGTTCATACGCTATCTATTTGATTACCATACCTTCACACTCTGAACCCAATAATCATCAGAAGTACTATCAATAACAAGGTCAGCATCCAATCCAGCATCCTTCGCAATAGATTTAATCATCTTATCAATGAGATTCTTGTAGTTCTTATAACTCTGAGAGATACCGCCAACATTCTCACTTGATAATGGATTCATCTTGTAGAGGATACGCATAGCCGCATAGGCTACGGGTTTCTTTACCGCTACAGAGTATTCATCAGCCACGGATGCCGTGATGCTAAACTTATCAACAGCATCAATAAACATCTTCTCCAAAGTCTCATCTGAGGTAGAGAAAGGCTGAATCTCGCTTGCTATGGCTTCAGAAATTGTCATGCTAATCTTGTTATCTTATGAAGTTTCACTTATTAAATCAATATATTCATAACTGAGGGTCAGTGCATTAAGCACCAACCTTCAAGATATAGAAGTCTTCGATACCATCGAATACTGGTTGCATCCACATTTCGTTGGTAAGGTGATAACCCTTTTTATCTCTCCAATAACCGACAAGGTTGTTATCGTATGTAGAGTAAGAAATATTTGGTACTGGGTCGATTTTCTCCAAGCTCTCTGCGCACTTAGGCACAGCTACCTTGTCGGCGCACATCGCAACAACTCGGTTGTCTGGGATAAGGTTGTAAACAGTCTTATCAGGCAGCTCAACGAACTTATCCTCATCAATCTGAATTGTTGGCAAGAGAACAGAGCGCAAGTAGATATTCATCTGCTCAACGCTAATCATAGGTGCAGTAGGATTAACCGTAATCTGACCGAGGTTCAAGCGGAAGGTGTCCTTAATCTCCTTTGCTTTACACATTGCGAAGAATGTGTTTTCTGACATACGAAGACGCAGAATCTTACGACCCTTCTTGCGAGCTTCATTCTTCAAGTTTCTAATATCAGCAATAGGAGTTGCATTCTCCTCACCCCAATTTGTGGTGGCAGAGAGCTGCTTAACACCCAAATCAAAGGTGTAAGATACGTTAGCCTTAGAATTATTGGTACGTGATACTGTCTGAGTACCCTTGAACAATCCCTCGAAGTACAACATATCAATACGTTTGTGAGGAGCGATAACCGCCAACTCGAAAGGCTTGAATGAGTACTTGATAAGCTCATCGTACTTAGCATCGAGTTGTGACTGTGTATAACTACCACGTCCCTCCATATCATTGTACTTACCCTCCAAGAGGTGCATCTGGTCGAGGTAGTCGTTATCAAGCTCCCACTCATCGGCGATACGACCGATAGAGCCCGTAAGCTGACCCCAATCAGGCATGGTATGCAATGGACGCTCTGCGTTCTTAGCGACTACAGAACCGACCATAGCAGCAGCATAGGTTGCCATATTTGCTTGATATACCTTTGCAGCACAATACTCGACAGGCTTCAACTCATTCTTCCACTCAGCCTTATAGGTGGAAGTCTTCATGTATTCGTCAATGTAGGCTTGAAAAGACTTTGGGTCTTGCAAATCTTTCAAAATACTATTCATAATCTATAATCTCCACTTTTAAAGGTTACTGAATCTTAAACAAAGCGACACCATTTGCATTGATGCCTGCCTTAATCTCGTCATTAATAGGATAAGGGAGCGAATCTTCCTCTACCTCCATTACCTGTAAGGTAGGAGTGGCTGCGATAGAAGAATCTGAATCTCTAATATCGAGAGTATCGTATGAGAAGCCAAGAAGTACGTCCTTGGTCTTGTCATAATCTGATACAATCGCATTTTTAGCAACCGCATTCTCGAGTGCTGATACAGTCAATGTATCTACACCATCAGCAGAAGCAATCGCCGAAATGGTTGCACCAGCAATCTTATCTCCAACCTGGAACAAAGAACCGCTAGCAATCTTCAAGGCTGTAGCAGCCTTATCAGCCTTTTCTACAGCCTTTGCAGTCTTCACAACCTGCGCCTTACCACCAGTTACAAATCTGAGAATTGTACCCTTTGCAACAAACTTCAATGTAGCTGGAAGGTTGGTGCGGTCGAGGTCGTAACCACCCTGTCGGCGAAGGCACTGCTCTTCAAGCCAAAGTGCTTCCTTAATATCCTCTGGCTTGGTTCTATGCATAAAATAGCCTCTGTTTGACATAATTTTCTTCTTTTTAAGAGTTTAACATAATTCCTTAGAATGTCCTACTCCTTTGGAGCGTTTCGCTCTGAGAAGCCTTGCATTCTCTTAATGAAATCATTTCTCTCGTCTTCAGGAGAAGTCGCCTTAGGAGCTTCAACGAAACTGCCGCTTGCAACAAGCGACTGCTTCAATGCAGTCCAATCATCAGCACATTGCTGTGCGAGAGTTTCAAGGTTCTCCTCCTTGTCGAGCTGATAACGTGAACGGAACTGCTCTGGGACTTCCTTCAACTTATCACTCTTGCCGAAAAGGTCATTGAGACGTGCTCTTTCTTCCTTTTCCTTGTATGGAGCAATGGCTGCGGCTACAGCATCGCTAACTGCTTTACGAGTATTCTCGGCAATCATCTGCTGAACCTGCTCTTGCGTAAGCCCTGTTGGAGGAACTGGAGGAGTAGGAGGAACTGGAGGAGTTGGCTTATTGTTAGGGTCGTTAGGGTCAATCCATCCATCGAATTTCTTCGTTGTCTCGCTGACCGCACGATTGAATGATGATTGCATCATACCAACATAAGGTTCAACTGCCGTGATAGCACTCGTTACATCCTCGTCCTTTGACTCATCTGTTAGACCACGACTTGCAACAATCAGGTCAACCAGCTTTGAAAGTTCATCCTTCTTCAAACCATACTTTGCAAATGATGTTTTGGCAGAAGCAAGCACTTTTTCTTTTATTGTCATAGTAATTCTGTTTTAAACGTTAATAAATAAATAATTTCCGATTGCAAAATTACTATT
>ERZ1034925.710-NODE-710-length-13390-cov-30.893588_pt1 | contig 13390 bp, 23 predicted proteins | sample MGYA00520687_ERZ1034925 | MGnify/ENA primary metagenome ERZ1034925 (study PRJEB33766, sample SAMN09781758) | gut metagenome | biome: gut microbiome | host: Homo sapiens | place: Madagascar | study: EMG produced TPA metagenomics assembly of the PRJNA485056 data... | reverse complement strand
TCCAAGATATGTCTATAAGCAGGCGACGGTGGTTTTTGCCCCGTATGAGATGTGTGTTGAAAGAGACGCAGCTCGAGAACGGTCTGTCGGGAAAGAAGTAATCGACAGAATGATTCGTAGATTCCAACCGCCGTTTTATGATGAAGGTTTTGACTTCATTTATGTATGCCACAATTATTCTAACAAAGAATATAAACAATTTCTGAAGAAATACGGGAGCCTTTTGGAGCGTATGATGATTCCCCACGAAAATCCGCACCATTCACTTCCTGTCTGGAAGCACTGTCAAGAGGCGGAAAAATATGTGAACAACCATTTCTGCAGAGATCGTTTTGGGGACGAACTTGCATCTGCGGCCCGTCTTCACGACTGCGGGAAGTATATTGTAAAAGATTTTCACGATTCGAAGGGAAATCCGAGCGATCATGCACATTATTATCAACACCAATGTACTTCGGCGTGGCAGTGTATGGAAGAAACCTTCAACGGATTTGTGATTTGGCTCGTTGGGGCTCATATGGACCCATTTTTGGACACAAAATATTACCGTAACCTAGATCCGTGGATGAAAGATGCCATAGATATTCTCCACGAAGCAGATTTGGCGGCGCATTAAAAAAGGAGAAAATAAAATGATCTGTATTATTTGCGGAAAAAAGTTTGACGGCAAAACATATTGCGGGGAGTATTCAGATTGCTGTTGCAGCGAATGTTTTACGAAGAAGTTCTGGAACAACATTGTCGCAGAAAAAGATGAACACATTATTGTAGACGGAACCTGTTACGCGATTGCTCCGGCTCCAATCAATGGGTTTTGTGGATTTGGAGGAAGGCGGTTTAAGATTAAAATGTTCGATACTGGGGAAGTTATCGAAACCAACAACCTCTGGTGTCAGGGAAAAATTCCTGCCGAATATCGAGAAAAACTTCCAAATACTGCTAAATTTATTGTTTAAAAAGGAGAAAAAATTATGAAAAAGAAAATTATTAAGATTGTGGTTTTCGCCCTGCTCATCGTATCACTTTTCGCTTTCGGCGGATGCGCTTCGTGTAGTCGAGATCTGAAGAGTTGTAGTTCCGATATCAATGGCGGTCTCTATCGAACAATCAACGTATATTCGTTAGACGGCGAATTGATTGCGACCTATGAGGGTAAAATTGACATCGACAACAACGCAAACGGCTCTGTTATGTTTGATCTTGACGGAAAGCGTTATGTATATTATAACGCAATTGTAGAAATTATCGAAAAGTAGTTCATAATTTATTAATAAATAAAAGGAGAAATAAGCAATGTCAAAATTAATTGTAACGCAGAGAATTCTCGAAGACGCCCTGAAGGTCGTTGAGTCGGAGCTTCATATCGTATGTGACTGCGAATATTCCGATACAGAGTTTGACGAAAAAACTTTTAACCGGCTTCGTAAAATCCACCGATATCTCGAAAAGTCAATCAAGCTTGCGGAGGGAAAGAAGAGAAATGTTAAAAATTAACAAAGAACTCACTGAAAAAATTTGGGTTTTTTTTGCTTTCGCACTTATGTTCATCTGTGCAACAATGTTTTTTGTCGCAGGATTTATCGTCAAAAACATTAGCGCAAGAATTGTTGGCGGTGTTGTGTTGACAATTTGGCTGTTTATTTCGGCAATTTGGGTTGTTCGTCAAATTAAAAACAATAAAGAAAACAAGTAAAAGGAGAAAACAAAATGATTACTAGAGAGCAGATTGAAAAGATTATCGAGGAAAGCTATTCCAATTATCCAAAGTTTCTTTCATCGACAATTGAAAAGATTGAGATAAGATTTAAGGCGCAAGCAACACTTCACAGAGCAAGAAAGATTGAATACATTGTAACAAATCCCGGTCCGGTTGCTGACCGTCTGCGCAGAGACCTTGCAAATTATTTTACGACGCTCGGTTTCTTTGGCGGTCTTGGAATGAACGAAAACGGAGACATTGTTGTTACCCTGTCAATCGATCCTCCTACAGAAGTAGCCCCGGCAGCGCCTGTAGAGGTACCTCCGACACCCGTTGATGCGGATGCACCTGAAGCGGTTCCGGAAGAAAATCAGTAAAATTTCAAAGAAATTTTCCAAAAGCCCTTGACAAATAGGGGCTTTTGTGGTATAATAATATCAGAAGGAAGAAATCCTTCTGATATATTTATGAAAGGAGAAAGTATCATGAAAAAGTTCTTTCAGAAGGTTTCCAAATTCATAAAGAGGTTTCGTCTGCCGATTTCGACAATTGCTATCGCGATCGTTGGTGGAATTTGCGGTTTCTTCTTCGACTCCGTTTTGTTCGGGATCAATCCTGTATTTGCGGCATCGACTGAAGCGCTTCTTCTGGCAATGATTTATGTTGCACTGGAGACAAAAGGACAGAAATTCAATTAATCTTAAAGGAAGGTGACTTATTGTTGGAAAATTTAGGTATTGTTATTCCCAAAAATGTGGAGAATCTTCAGCTCCCTGATCCAGATCTTCTTCATCAGTATGAAGATGAGGAAGCGAGAAGAATTTATCTCGAGGGTGCGATTGGAACTGAAGATGATCCGATGAACGACAACTCGATTGGAATTGTCAAAAGAATTCTCCGGTATAACCGGGAAGATAAAGGGCTTACTCTCGATGAAAGAAAGCCGATTATGCTCTATATTGATAGCCCCGGAGGCGATGTAACAGGTGCTCTCGTATTATGTCACATCATTATGATGTCGAAAACACCGGTCTATACCGTAAATATGTGTGCGTGTTTCAGTGCTTCTGGAGTCATTCTTGCCTGCGGGCACAAGAGATACGCGCTAAAGGGTTCGTCCGTTCTGATTCACAGTGGTTCAACCTATCTTGGCGGAACACGCGAACAGGCGGATTCGGCAAAGAAGTTCGTTGATAAATCAGACAGGAAGTTCAACGACATTCTCTTCAAAAAGACGAAGATTGACCAGAAGACCTATCGCTCGAAAGCTCCGAAAGATTGGTTTCTCGATGATGAGGAGTGCCTGAAGTACGGCGTTGTTGACGAAATCGTCGAAGATATTGATTCAATTCTCTAATCTTTTGTTCAAAATAACCAAAAAAATAACCCTAAACCGCAAGGTTGCGGAGGACGGACTTTCTAAACAATCTGTTCGTCCTCCGTTTCAGAAAGGACTTTATATGAGCAAAAAGTCTAAAAGTAAAATTAACATCAAATTCTGCGGCGGAAACTCTTGGGATGTAACCGGTTCGATGACATATATCGAAACCCCAAATCGAAAAATTCTTCTGGAATGTGGGCTGTGGCAATCGACTGGAAGTATCCTCGAGAATTGGAAAATTAATTCGAGAAGGTTTGATTTTAAACCAAATAAACTTGATTATGTGTTTTCCTGCGACCGTCACGTCGACCACATCGGTTTGATTCCTCGGCTATATTCCTCCGGAGCAACCTGCCCGATTATCGCTCCTCGCGGTTCTAAACCAATTGCAGAAATCTTGATGAGAGACAGCGCAAGGATTATCGCAGGAGATGCCGCTTCGCTTTCAGATAAGCTTGGACGAGAGTATGTTCCATTCTATCTTGATTCCGATGTTGACACGGCACTCGGATATTGGATGGAGTATGATGATGAAATCGTTACGCTGGACGAATTCGTAAAATTCAGATTTGTTCCATCTGGACACATTCCATTTGCGAGACAGCTTGAATTGTGGATTACGGAAGGAAATGTAACGAAGAAAATCGTTTATACTTCCGACCTTGGAAACATTCATTTGTCAAAACCGTATACGAAACCGTTCAAGTCAGTTTTTGGACAAAGAGCAGATATTGTTATTGCCGAATCGACATACGCGCACGAAGAAAAAATTGCCAACAAAAAGATGCGCAAGAAAGACCTTGAAAAACTTCGGATGGTTGTTGAACAGACTTGTGTTGAACAACAGAGGCGAATTTTGATTCCGAGTTTTGCACTAGCAAGAACGCAGGAAATCGTAACTGTTCTATATGATCTGTTTTCAAAAGAAGATTTCGACATTCCGGTATATATCGACTCTCCGATGGCACAGAACATTAGCCGCGCGTATTGTGACGTTCTCGAAGGAGAAGCCGCAGAGGAGTGGCGAGAAGTTCTTGCTTGGAAGAACATTCATTTTGTTGGGGATTATATCGAAAGCAGGGAACTTCGTGATTCTGGGAAACCCTGTATCGTAATTGCTTCTTCCGGGTTTATGGTGGCTGGACGTTCCGTTGCTTGGTGCGCAAGTCTTCTTCCTAACACGAACGACAGAATCGTTACGATTGGTTACGCACCTCCGGGTTCAATGGCACATACGATTAAGCAAGGCGAGCAGAAAACGATTTCAATCTCCGGAAAGAGATACGCAAACCGTTGTCAGATCACTAATCTCGGAAGCTTCTCCTCGCACATTCAAAGAGACAGCATTGTCAAAGAATACGGGAAAACCAACGCCGAAAAGCTGTTCCTTGTTCACGGGGATATGGACGGCAGAATTTCGGTAAAGCCGGAAATCGAAGCGGAACTTTCCAAAAACAATCTTTCAACCAAAGTCGTCGTTGTTCAAAAAAATATGGAGGTGGGCATATAAGTGGGTCGAAGAAAAAAATCTGAAATCGAAGCCGAATCTGCTCCACGGTCTGATTTGATTGTATGTCCGATTTGTGGGAAGGAGTTCAAGCCAACAGAAGAAACATATTGTTGGGTCCAAGAAGGACGTTACGAATATAAGCAGGTATGTTCGTGGGCTTGTTTCAGAAAACGAGTTGATGAGGTTTCTGCGGAAGCTATCGCGAACGAAAAGAAAAAGATGATAAAAAAAGATACCGTAAAAGTGGATTTATCGAGAACAAAGAAAACCAACGAAAACAAAGAAGAAACGAAAGAAGAGGAAAACGAAAATGCGTAGATATATCAATGATTATTGCGAAGGAATTGGTTCGAGCGAAGTTGCGTATGGAGCGAGAGTTAGCAAGAACGAGAGCCGTCCGTGCTGCTGTTCAAGATGTGGCAAAGAGATTTCGGAGTTTGCCACAGAGCAGGGTTTCATTGATTTCGGGGAGCGGTTGTGTGACCAGTGTTATACCGACGAGTTGGCAGTTCTTGGACTTTTGATGAGGCGCAACGGGTAATCTGTAAAAGTGTTGAAATAATCAAAAAATTTTGTATATATTGCACAATATATATTTTAACAAACTAAAGTATATTATATATTATACCGAAAAATTTGATAATAAAAGGGCTCTTTTATTCACATTTTCACGGTTTCCTAAAATTTTCTTCATTATATCAATATTACAGGAATTGAGGTGATTTTTTTGGACGCTCTCGCAACAAAGGTCAAATTGACCAACCATGCACGGCAACGCATTTATGAACGGTTTGGAAATCTCTCCGACCGCGAGCTTTCGGATCTTGTCAGAAACGCCAGACTCAAAGGACACACGACAACAACAATGGATCAAGACCATTACGAATACGGGCTATACAAACGCATCTTTCGACGCGAGAGCGGGACTCGGATGATTCGGTTATACAAGGACGCATACTTCGTTTTTGTTAGCGGAAACAAGGCTGCCGGGTGCAAACTATTGGTGACGGTGATTTTATACGATCCAAATTGGCGAGAGACGAGAAAAGCCTCTTTCCAAAAAGGACAAGAAAAGGTTGAAGGAAATGGAAATGACGAATCTAACACGTAACATTCAATCAGCAGTTCCGGACAAAGCAATTCTTGACGCACCGACCATGAAAACTGGAGAAGAATATTGGTATATTACAACCAACGATTCGGAGAGCTGCGTTATCGGCTACGGAAAGCTAACCAACCAAATCAATCGCATTAAAAGCCTGATTACAACAAGAAGCGCCTACGGGTCGCAATTCGAGAAAATCTTCGTTTTTGAAAACCAGTTCGAAAAAGTTTATGTCTACTCTACAAGCAGAGTATTTTCCGACCTCGAAATTTTAGTAAAAACCGTCCGTGGAACATATCGAACAATTAGTTTCGCTGTTTCTGCGGTCGTTAAAATACAAGAGAAGGGAGTGAACATCGCTGGACTTTTCAATTAAAACCCTGTCTGATGGCACAAAAGAGCTTTATGTTGATGGAAAAATGGTTGCAAGTGGGACACAGGAAGAAATTCTCCCGATTATGAGATTGATGATACAGCACGAAGCACTAGAGAAAGTGTCAGAAGATCACGAAAAAGACGAAAAATAAAATTAAATATTGATTAAAAACTAAAAAAAGATCCGATTTTCCGGGTCTTTTTTTAAAAAGGGCTTGACAAACGGCAGAAAATGTGGTATAATATATACAGAAAAGGAAAGGGGCTAAAAGCTATGATCACCAAAACCTATATGATTCCTGAAGAGAATGTCGAAAATCTGGAGAAGAAGTTCAACACTGCGGCTCGAAAGGTTCGCAAGATCAACCCCGAACTTGAACCGACAATGACAAAAAGCAACCACACAGTTGTTCTCGTGCGTAAAATTGAGCTTCGCCCTTGCGATTGCCGTTCCGAGGTGACCGTTAAAAAAGTTCCATACGAGGCCCGCAGGGTGGAGTTGAAAATCCCGGACGAGGTTGTCTTCGCAGAAAACAATTGGGCGTTCGGCGGTTCCGTAGAGTCCAGTGGCGTTGAGGGAAAAAATTTCGTTAATGTTAATTTGTCCGGCAAGGATCTGGGATTTATCGTCCCGTCGAAGTATTTCACATCGAATCCCTGTTCCTGCGACTACTGCAAAACCGCCCGCAAGCGTAACAAAACCTACCTTGTTGTCAATCAGGAGACTGGAGAGTGGAAACAGCTCGGCAAAGAGTGTTTCAAGCTCTTCGTGACTGGAATCGACATTGACGCAATTGCAACCTTCGAGTCCTTCGTCAAGGAAGCGGAAAATGCGGCAAACCCCGGAAATGAGTTCTTTTACAATCGTCGCGCACGGTTCGTGGAAGTTCAGAGAGCGTTGGAACTCGCGCAGGCGGCAACGAAGATATTCGGATTTGTGGCAACGAGAGACAATGAGGGAGATCGAAATGTCTTTTCGACAAAGAATATCGTTCAGGCGAAGATTCTGAAAGAAATGGGTTGCCCGAGCGACCTGCTGAACATCGATAACTCCGACAGAGAGAAAATCAATCTCGCCGTTGCGAAGCTTACGGTTTATCTGGAATCGGCAGAAGAGAGCATTTCTAACGACATCATAGCCCTTCGAGAGACCGTTACGGAGCTTCCTGACGAGACGTATTACAACAATTTGAAAACCGTATTGGCAAACGAATATATTCCGCTCGATAAACTTGGACTTCTTGTTTCGGCTCCGAAAGCAATATCGCGGTATTATGAGTTCAAGAAAATGCAAGAAGAAAAAGAAAAACTTGCAAAATCGTCCAATTACACTGGCGAGGTTGGAGAGAAGATTTCGGTGAATTTCATCTCCGGTCGTGAGGTTGCTTGTTGTGAAACACAGTTCGGGCTTCTTCATATTTATGAGTTCAAAGATGCGAACGGGAACACAGTCATCTGGAAGACTAGTTCGGGTAAAGATATTCCTGAAAGCGGCGTTGTTACTGGTACGGTGAAAGCGCACGAAGAATATGACGGGGTCAAGCAAACGGTTATTTTGAGAGCAAAAATCACAGAGTGAGAGGAGATTGAAAATGAGAAGTAAAAAAATTAGAGTTGGAGATACAGTTAATTATACCAAAAACACAGACTTCGGACCGGGAAAAGTTGTGAAAATTATACAAAAAAGAGTCCCGGTTCGTAATCACGTCGAAACGGTCGGTACTCTTTACGTGGTCGAATTACCAGAGCCATTCAACGAGGGAACTGACGGCGGATGGTTCCCAATGTGGCCTGACGACATCGTTGTTGGAGACAAAGGACGCGACGGAGGGTGTGTTTTGACGAGCGAGGAATTCCTCGAACAGCTCTCCGACCTTAATGATGATATGTTGGAGGAGTGATGAAATGGTGATTGCATTGTGTATTCTTGGTGTTGTCGCACTTCTTTCAACGACGCTAATGATGTTTATTTTTGTTCATTCCGGCAACATTTCTCGGGCAGAAGAAGCGCGGGAAAGAAAAGAAAAAATGAATAATTTAGAAACAAATCTTGCAAAAATGGAGAACAAAGATAATGAGTAAAAAGCAATATCTTGATATGCCGTTTAACAAAACTAAAACCGATTGTTGTTTCGATAGAGTCCTTGAACTCTATGAAGACGGAATCATTCAGAAAAGACTTTGTTACAGAACTTCAAACCATTTTAAACTTACCATGAAATATGAAGCCGAAGGATATGAAGAGGCTGCTTCTCATTCGGAAGTACGAAGGGCAAGAAAGGAGCTCTTCCGACTTTCGCAAAAAGAACTTTTCAGACCCGAACAAAAGGAGGAAGATATTATTATGTATTGTCCGAAATGCGCAAATCCGATGATTACCAAAGGAGAAACTGGATCTCGAAGATGTTATTGTTGTAATTGCGGGTCGATGTTTATCGAAACTTACGATGCCGAAGCAATCCATCAGCGTTCATGGAAATTCATTCAAACGACAGGAAATAACGCCATTCGTGGCTATCTCGAAATTGAACAACAAATAGAGAAAGAAGCTCGGAAAGGCGTAGAAACGGAGAGATTCGTCTCAAAGTACAAAGACGAGTAAATCAAACAATGCCTTTCAGCGCCCTATTTTATAAGTCTCCGTAGACAATGTTTCAAATGGCAGTAAACTATACCAGAAAACAATTCAAATTTTTTTACGAAAGAAATAACAAAGAAAATCAAGCGCAGAATTGATTCTAAACCAATCAGAAAGGAAAACATAAAAATGGGAACTATTATTGACGGAAAAGCGATCGCCGAGAAAAATAACGAACTTACGGCGGCAAGAGTTCAGAATCTTATCAAAAATGGGCACGCAAGACCGAAGCTCGTTGTGATTCAGACGGGGAACGATCCAGCTTCTTCAACATATGTTCGCAACAAGAAAATCGCCTGCGAGAAAGTCGGTATCTTATGCGAAGATATTCACATCGACGAGGAGAAAGATCCTGGTCTTACGGGGCTTCGAATCATCGGAGAAATTCAGAAAGCAAACAGAGACGACAACGTTAACGGAATTTTGGTTCAGCTTCCACTTCCGAAAGAACTTGATGAAGAGACCGTCCTCAATTATATCAATTCGTTCAAGGATGTTGATGGGTTCGGATATCTAAATGCCGGAAAGCTTTTCTCCAAAAAGGAACCCGAGCCTTTCGGATTTATTCCTTGCACTCCAGCGGGAATCGTTCATATGTTGAATTCGATCTCCGTTTCTTACGGTATCAATTTCACCGGAAAGAACGCAGTTGTCATCGGACGGTCTAACATTGTCGGAAAGCCGGTTTCAATCCTGCTTCAAAGGATGAATATGAATGTTACAATGCTTCATTCGAAAACTTCCGATGAAGATAAACAGTTTTACTGCCGTCACGCAGATGTGATTGTTGTGGCAACCGGGCACGAAAACACCCTCACGGACAGACATTTTTACGGAGACAAAAAGCCGATTATTATTGATGTCGGCATTCATCGCGGAGAAGATGGAAAACTCCACGGAGATGTTTCAGAAGAAGTCAAGGCAAAGTATTCAAGCTATTACAGTCCAGTTCCGATGGGGGTGGGTCCTCTCACGATTTCGATGCTTTTGAAGAATGTTGTTACTTCGGCGGAAAGAGGCAATAGTATTTTTAATGATTAATGTTGGTGATGTTATTGGTCGTTTAACCGTTTTAGAAAAAGGGAAAACACATATTTATAAAAATGGCACTAAAGACACAGAATGGATATGTCAATGTAGTTGTCCAAATCAAACTATTGTAAAAAAATTATATAGTAACCTTATAAAGAAAAATTGTACTCCTTCTTGTGGATGTATTGGACGTGAAAAAACATCAATAAGAAGCAAAAAATATAATAAATATGATTTATCTGGAGAATACGGAATCGGGTATGCTTCTAACACAAACAATCCATTCTATTTTGATCTTGAAGATTATGATTTAATTAAAAATTTTTGTTGGAGAGAAGAGAAAAAAGGATATTTAAGGACTAGTGTTATTGCAAATGGAGAAGAAAAACAAATAATACTTCATAGATTAATAATGAATCTCTCAAATGAGAAAAAATTGTTTGTTGATCATATTAATCATAATGTTTATGATAACCGAAAACAAAATCTTAGAATTGTAACTAATACTCAAAACATTCAAAATAGTAAGCCCAATTCAAAGAACAAAACAGGTATCCCTGGCGTTGATTTTAAAAAAAATTGCAAAAAATGGATGGCTCGAATAACGATTAATGGAAACAGAATACGTCTTGGAAGTTTTGACACATTTGAAGAGGCTGTTCAAGCAAGAATTGAAGCTGAAAATAAATATTTCGGTGAGTATAGTTATTGGAATAGTATCGCTTTTTCAAAGTCATAGTAAGCAGAGAGAGGTTATCTAATTTTCAATAATGATTAAAAAATTAAAGGAGAAAATATTATGGAAACCTTATTCAAACCCGGAGACGTTGTTGTTCTGCGGACAGATCTTTCGGCAGGAATGTTCTATCCGATGTTGGAGAAGAAGGAAATCGACGGAGAAACCTATTATCTTCCGAGTTCCAATTTGGTAACGACAAAAGCCGCTTCGTGGGAAATGATCGACTGGATTAACAAGAGTTATTCCAAAACCGCGATCATTGAATCCATTAATAAAAACGGCGTTTATCGTCTCGAGGATTGTCGTTCTTATTGCGAATGGACGGACAGTATGTTTGATATTATCGAATCAAAAAGACTTCAGGAAGAAGACAGAAAGAGAAAGGAACTTGATTCTCGATTTGAAGTTGGAGACGTTGTTTATCTTGATTCTTTAAAGTGTAAAGCAGACCAGTCGGAACATCATATATCCGATGTTTATGGACGATATTTTGGAAAATATTATGTAATTTCCAAAAAGTATGATACTCCCAACTGTACGTCTTATCAGCTGAAAGACATAGTTTATAATAATGACGGTCCCGTTGTCGAAGGCAGATATTTGTTGAAGGCGGATGAATCCACCGCTAAGACGCTGACAAGAAAGCAGATTACGATTACTTACAATGAGAAGACACGAGAAACAATTGCGAGATTTTATGTCGGACTGGAGATTGCTCTTTCGGCTCACGCGCGGAGACACAAAGACGATAAAAATAGTTTTCTTGAAGGCGGAGAACTCGCATTTCAGCGGCTGCTGAAGAAAATGGAAGAGAAAGGATATAATTATGATTTCGGTTGATGAGAAAACAGAGAAAAAGTATGTTGTCGCATGTAAGCGACGTATAAATTTCGTGGTTCTCGTATACGACAAAAATCAGAGAAACTATTTTTGGGCGTGGCAAAGAGACATTTCAGATTTTCTTAAAGAAGACGATTGTCCTTATAAATTTTCTTTCGCAAGTTTCGATGAAGCTCGAAATTTTTTCAACCAAGCTAACCTTGCATTTGTTGGCAAATACGACATCGTACCTCTTTCTTTAATTTTAAAGGGGAACGAGTACGACTATACGATTGTCCATTGTAAAGATACTGACTTATATCAAATTTTGGACAAATATGAAAAGAAGGTTGCTTGCGGAGACGCTGACAGGATTTTTGCTCTTCTTTCCGCGCTTCCGGGGAAATATGCTTTTTATAACGAAAGAACAGGAGAGAGGTCGAGATAATGCTTAAAATTTACGATCCTATTTATTACATCTCTATTGATGGCGGTCCGTGGGAAAGATTGGAAGATCTGTTTGATACCAACTGGTTTGTTACGGACGAAGACATTCCGGAAACAGAACTTTTACTCGACGACGTTTCTTTTGAGGAAGCTTATGATTATCTTCGTGATAATTATATTTCTGGAGCAAGAACTTGTAAAACCATCTTCAAAGGAAGGCCGCAACTTTCGTTGTTATATTTCAACACCATAGACAGAAAATATATCAAAAAGTGCGAAGGGTTTTGGCTTCGCGTAAAGAATAGACTTCGCAAGAACGTAACAGTTGAGTGGATTATGAAAAATCTTGAAGCCGATATGGCCATTCAATATTTAAAGGAAAGAGGGATGGGAATATGTCTGCCAAAGAAAACAAAGTAAAAGGTTGTGCTCACCCGGAAGATTCTTGGACCGATTATGGTTGCGGTGATTGTGGGGATTATGCCGACAATAATGGATGTCGAGGACCTCGCGGGAAGGTGGATATAAAAACAATGAGCAATTATAAAGTTTCCACCGTACAACTTCGAGAAGCATATAATAGGACTCTTAAAGAGGCTAATTTTTGTGGATCTGCATCTTTCCATTGTGGTCCAGAATACAACGGCGCCAGTTATGTTTTATGTCAAGAATGTCCGTTAAATAAAACAAATTGCGATGACAAGCACGATGTCAAATATTGGAGACAGTGGTGGGAAGAGCTGACGGGCGAAAAGGACAATGATACCGATTTTCTTAAAAAATCCAATATTGATAATACGGCAAAAGTAATAACCTGCTGGGTTTATCAGGTTATTTTAGATTACGAAAGATGTCTCGCGAACAATATTAATTTGCGGAACTCTTATATTAAAACAAGATTTTATGGAATTCCTTTAACAAGGCTCGGAGAAGGTTCGATAACCGTATTCGAACTATATGAAGAAAAGGATGGTAGTAATATTTATTCCAAAGACAATCCTCCCCCGATTGTCAGAATTCCAAATGAGACGATCAGGACGTTAATTCCCGTAAAGCAGATTATTTGTAAAGATATCTGAAGGAGGCAGAATAATGGAAGAAAATGTAAACAGTAATGTTATATCGTCCAAACCTACAGGACTTCTGAAAGAAATCATTAGTGAGATGGACTGTCGTGACAAAGTTCGCAAATATCTTGATTCGATGGAAATTCCAGATCGGTTCTTCGCCTGTATGTTCGGAGAGCTCGTAAAGATTTTCGGCACAGCGCTTTTCGAACCAAATCCATATTATTGTTATGATGCAGAAGAACAGGAGAAATTTGTAGAAGACGGAGCCATCAATAACAAACTGCCTTATCCCAAGGATTATTCATATCGCGCTCAAATAGATACCGAGCTCACATACGAGGGCGGAACAGGTGGATGGTATAACGCTTTTAAAACAACCTGCTGGATTCTCGATATGGAATGGTTGCTCAGAGCTTACGAACAATTGAGTTGGATGAATTCCGATTATTTTGATGAATGGGTCGGAGACAAAATTGTCGAATATCTGTTTGAAAAAGACAATTATCGGGAAAGAGATTACGAAATTTTTCTGAGAGGGAAAGGAGTTATTTGATGGGAAAGAAAAAGAATAAAAA
>ERZ1034925.708-NODE-708-length-13419-cov-4.326549_pt1 | contig 13419 bp, 15 predicted proteins | sample MGYA00520687_ERZ1034925 | MGnify/ENA primary metagenome ERZ1034925 (study PRJEB33766, sample SAMN09781758) | gut metagenome | biome: gut microbiome | host: Homo sapiens | place: Madagascar | study: EMG produced TPA metagenomics assembly of the PRJNA485056 data set... | reverse complement strand
GTGGAGGGGGGGGGAGTTACCTCCCACAAAGTGCGCGGTACGAAAACAGGAAATAAAGTGTTATCTTTGTGGAAAGGAGGAAAGAAAAAATGGGAAAAGAAGAAAGAATAACGAGCGAGAAGAGAGTGGCAGTGATGCGAGCTGTTGCGGATGGCAAGACTCAGGAGGACATCAAGAGGGAGTGCAGGATAGGGAAGAGCAGCATAGTAAACATCAAGAGTGCTGCGTTGGAGGATTGGCGTGCTGCGAACATAGGGGCTATGGACGATATGATAAGTAGGGAGATGATGCGAATTGACAGTTTGGAGGAGGTAGTGATGAGGGACTACGAGAACAGTAGGCGTTCGTTAAAGCCGATGGAGTATGCTGCGTTGATGGCGAGGGGATTGAGTATGGACGAGATAGACGAGTGTTTTGCGAGCAGGCCTCAGAGTGGGGACCCGAGGTTGTTGGACACTTTGTTGCGAATAGGGATGCAGCGGATGCGATTGATTGGAGCGGTTGGTAGGAGTGACAGGAGGAAGCAGACTATCAATCAGTACAACTTTGGGAGTTTGAGTGAGGATGATATGCGTAGGATAGTGGGAGAGATGCAGGACGACAAGTATAGGGAGGGCAGGTGATGGACGAGGGTAGGTATGCGGAGCAGATGGTGCGATATATGGCGGAGAGGGACTTCGGGATATATATGCGCTATGTAAGGCCTGATTTGGAGATGACCACTTTCCATAGGAACTACTACAAGATATTGGATTTGTTCGCTCACAAGAGGGTTAAGAAGTTAATTATCAGTGCGCCACCTCAAGCGGGGAAGTCCGAGGGGAGTAGTAGGGGCTTGCCGAGTTTCTTAATGGGGATGCGCCCGAGTGACAGCATCGTTATTGGCAGTTACAACACGGAGTTGGCGAGGACATTCAATTCGGATGTGCAGAGGAGGATGAGGGAGGAGGCGTATGGTGCGGTCTTTCCATACACCATCATCAGTGACGGCAGGGAGAACAGGGAGTACAAGTGCAACGCAGACGAGACGCAGGTAGTTGGGGAGGACGGCAGTGGATTGCGTGTTGTAGGTAGGGGCAGTTCGTTGACTGGTAGGAAGGTGGATGTAATGATTATGGACGACTTGTACAAGGACTACAACGAGGCGAGCAGTCCGATAGTGAGGAACAAGACTTGGCGTTGGTACACGAGTGTGGTATTGTCTCGATTGCAGGATTGGGGACAGCAGTTGATGGTGTTCACGAGGTGGAACGAGGATGACTTGATAGGTCGGATTATGCAGACGGAGAGGGTGGTAAAGATTGAGAGGTGGGAGGATTTCGACAAGGTCGGGGATGACTGGGCTTATGTGAACTTTCCGGCTATCAAGGTGGGAGCACCTACGGAGATAGACCCGAGGGAGGAGGGGGAGGTGATATTCCCGAGCCATAGCAGCTTGAAGACCTTGTTGGCGAAGAAGAGGGCAGACCCTTATGTGTTCGAGTGTTTGTATCAGGGCAATCCGTTCAGTGATGACAACAAGTTGTATGGGGAGTTCAAGACCTACACGGACAAGAGCGAGTATGGTGTTATGGTGCGCAAGGGGTGTTGCATAGACGTTGCCGGCAAGGGAGGGGATGACACTTGCAGTATCTGTTACGATGTGTATAGGAGCAAGAACAACATCTACAATGAGCAGACGAGGCGGTTTGAGCCGTTGGTGTTCATCTTGGTGACGGACATCTATTTGAGCAACGCAGGGGTAGAGGAGACGAGCATCGTAGTACCTCAGCAGATAAATATGCAGGGCAGTCAGGTTGTATGGTGTGAGCGGAACGCAGGCGGTGAGCAGTTCGGAATGAGCATAGCGAAGAAGGTGAGGGCGAAGGTGGAGTTGTACTTCAGTGAGGGGAACAAGGAGGCGAGGATAATCAATTCGGCAGGGGATGTGATGTCGCAGATTATCTTTCCGTTGGGATGGGAGAGCAGGTGGCCGAAGGCTTTCAAGGAGTTGGACGGCTTTGTACGGCATTTCAAGGCAAATGCGCACGATGATGTGCCGGATGTATTGAGCAGTATTGTACAGAGGGAGATACTATGCAAAAATCCCACACGAGGATATGTGGGATATAAGAGCAGGGGTATTAGGAGGGCGAATTAGTCCTCCTTTTTCTTTTCCATCCGTTTTTGGAGTAGCATAGTAAAGAGGGTGCTCCACTCGGTTATTAGCATCATAGCGAAAATAAAGCCGATAGGGAGCAGTATAGGCAGGAGAGCCACTATGGGACTGACGATGCCTATAAACGCAAGTATGACCCCTGAAATGAGCCATACGAGCCAAATGAGTGTGAATGTAAAATTCTTCATTTCGTTGGTTTCTTGATATTGAGTTTTGAGAGCGCAAAGTCCACGAGGGTTTGGATGTCCTCGAAGAGGAATTGCGCCTGTTCTTCTTCGCACTGTTCCTTGAGCAGGGCGATGTTCTTCCGAATGGTGTCAGGGTGATAGTGCAAACGGAAGATAGGTCTTTGTGCCGGTCTTATGCCGGTGATGACTGGGGTTATTGTTTTCTTCATTTAAGTGGACATTGTGGTATTTGAAAGTGGAAGGCATTTGCTTGGACGCAGAAATACTCCACTTTCTTGGTAGTCTTGCATCCTCTGATTTCACGAAATCTGCATTTCTTGCAGTATTCTCTTACTTTTTCGTCTGTCATACTATCTTCCTGTTGAGCCGTAGCCGTTAGCACCTCTGTCGGTCGGGGCGAGGTTGTCCACAACCTCAAACTCCATAGGTTGCGTAAATCCGAGGTTTATTTGCCCTATTCTATCCCCTACACGATAGCGAGGGAGGTTGGTATTGACGTGATAGAACACCGCAGACACTTCCCCACGATAGCCTTCGTCTATTGTGCCGTAACTATTGGAAAGTACCATACCGGTCTTCCAAACGGATGAGCGAGGGCGAAAATCTATGCAGATGTCAATAGGGTTTTGGTTGTCCCTTTCCACCTGAAAGGCAAGCCCCAATCCGTACTTCCATACATTTGGTGCTACTTCTTCCTCAGACACTGCCACAACATCGTAGCAGAAGTCGCTTTCGTGCGCTTTCTTCGGCAATACTGCCAATTCATTTAGTCTTTTTACTTTTACTTTCATATTCGTAAATCTCCAAAATTCAATGCATATCGGGGTCTTTTAATCCCTCATACCCAATCAACGTCAAAGAATTAAAACTAAGGCTTTGGCCGAAATTTTGCCAATCAAGTCGTTCTCGCACTCCCGATTTGGTGCGTGGCTTGAAATCCCCCCTCTACACTTTCGTGCCTTTAAGGTTGCTCCACAAGGCTGTATGAGGTCGTATGATGTGAGTAGCACAGAGCTTACACTTGAAAAGTTCCTTGTGCGTATGTTGCAAGGCTTGCAGTTGGATTGAGTTTATAGGGTCTATCCGTATCAACACCCTCTCAGCCAAAGTACATATGTCTATCAAACGAAAAGCCCCCAGAAATTTGACTTCCGAGGGGCATCTTTTTGCACTTACATACACTCCAAAGAGAGTATATCGGGAGGTAAATGCAAATGATATATTCCGTATATTTCCTTTGCATAACCACCAAGCTCCCATCTCGGCAATCATTTGATACCACAAAGATAGTGAAAATTTTGGGTTCTGCAATTCTTTTTCTACAAATATCAAAAAGATTTTATATATTTGCAGATGTAGGCAAAGGGTAAGCCAAAGTATAAACCTTTTAATTTTATAAGATTATGAGAATTTGTTCTTGTACTACTACCGCAGCTTTGCCTGACATCCCGAAGACCGAATGCAAGCAGAGTTTCGGACAGATACAGAAACTTGCATTTGTTCGTATCTATTCAACAGGGACTACCAAAAACAAGTTTGACAAAACTAACGACATCACCAAACTTGCAACTTGGCAGAAATTCACCAAAGCAGCTGACGGAACGAAGATTGTCGTTACTCCTTTCGTGGAAGCCCCTACTCAGGATGGCGGAGATGCCATCACCTTTGGTGGCGGAAACGATACTCTTGGCGGAGTGGAGATGAGGGTCGGCAGAAATGCTACCAATATGTCCTTTGCGCTCCGTGAGTGGATGCAAAGTGCAATCAAGTCCCTCAAGGCACTTGAATGCGAGGGCGCACTTGGTGTGTACCTTATCAACGAGCACGGACAGATAGAGGCAAGAAAGGTAGGCGAGGAGTATTACCCTCTTCCTATCCAGTCACTCTTTGTGGGCGACAAGATACACGGAGGATTGCAGGAGCCTGACAACAACTCTTTGCAGTTCTCTTTCGCTCCTAACTACTCTGACGACTTGGAGATAGTTACTCCGGAGTTCAACGCAGTAACCGACCTTTAAGGTATGGCTGCGAAGAAGACACTTGTTGCACTTGCTCCGAAAGGGAGCAAGGCAACAGAGTTCTTTGAGATAGAACACGCAGAAAGGATACTAAGACTTCACAACTGCGCTTGGGAAGTAGTGGATGACAATTTAGAATGGACTGGAAATGAGTTTGTCAAAAAGCCAAATACAAGCCGAGTTAAATCAGTCGAGCAAAAGACCGCAGATTAACGAAGCATTAAGACAGCAGGAAAGGATAAAGTTCCACGCAGATACGAATATGTCTGCCGTGATTGGAAGACCATACAATGACTTCTGCCTTTACCTCAAATCTTTGTTGCCGACAGACAAATACCTAAACTGCATCAACAATCTAAAATTTCCTCTACCTACCAACAAGATTACCGATAGGATTTTCACCATACTTGCAAAGGTGCACGATGGACGCAACCCCGCTATTGATTATCAGTTTAGGAGCGTGGATGCGAAAGCCGATTGGGAGAGATACCGCACGATGATACTCGGGGAGCCGGGTGTATGGAGCAACAAGATGTGGGATTACTTCAAGACCGAAATAAACTGCATCTTGGTTGTGGATATGCCTAACGAAGAAAGGGAGGGAAAATCCGCTCCTTACTTCTACCCTGTTTCCATAGTGGATGTTATATCATACGGCACCAATGGCTTTAACGGCAGTATGGAATGGCTTATTTTCAGAAGGGCAGACGGAAAGGTTGTAGTTATCGACGATACATCCTACCGCATCTTCGAGGTGAAAAACACCTCTCTTGTGGCACTTGTGTCGGAGTCCCCTCACGGACTTGGCTATTGCCCAGCAAGGTTCTTTTGGAATGAGCCATTAAGCCTATCCAATCCCGATGTGAAGAAGTCACCTTTGAGCAAGGTGCTTGCCGACCTTGACTACTATCTTTTCCGTGAATTGTCAAAGAAACACCTTGACCTATACGCATCTTTCCCTATCTATTCGGGATACGAGGAGGAGTGCGACTACACGGACAAGGACGGCAATTCTTGTCACCACGGCTATCTGCAAAAGCCTGACGGCACTATGGTGCTGGATTTGATGGGCAACCCTGTTGCCTGTCCTATCTGCAAGAGCAAGAAGTCTTTGGCAGGTGCAGGCTCGTACATAGAAGTGCCGGTACCTTCGGACGGAATGCCCGATATGCGCAACCCGATACAGATGCTTGGCATAGACCGAGATAGCCTTGACTACAATGTAGAGGACTTGGATAGGCTGCGCAAGGAGATTATTGCGTCTTGTGTGGGAGTGGATAGCACTATCATCAACGAGGCATCCCTTGCCGACAAGCAGGTGGATGCATCGTACGAGAGTAAGGACAATGTATTGAACCGAGTGAAGAAAGGCTTTGAGGATGCCCAATGGTGGGTGGATACCACTATCTGCAAGTTGCGCTATCCCGACACTTTCATCTCTGCGAGCATCAACTACGGAACGGAGTTCTACACCCTCACTCCAGAGGTGCTGCGCAGCAGGTACAACACGGCAAAGGAGGGCGGAGCGAGCGACACCGAGCTGGATGCGCTGAGGTCGCAGTTGATAGAAACCGAATACCGCCACAATCCGATGCAGATGCAGAGGATGATGCTCCTTTCCGAGCTGGAGCCGTATCGTCACTTGAAGAAATCCGAAGTCTTGAACCTATACAACAATGAAATTATAGATGCGGAAGAAGTAATCTTGAAGAACGATTTTAGTAACTTTGTAAGCCGGTTTGAACGAGAGAACACGAATATCTTGGATTTCGGGGCGGACATTAGCCACGAGGCGAAGATAGAAACTATTTATAACACATTATTGGAATATGCGAGAGAACGCAAAAGTAACAAGAGCGACATACAAGCTTCCGAAAGGTGAGGAGGCTTATGTCCACTACACTATTGAGAAGATTGCCTTTAATCCGAAGACAGGGCAGAAGATGAGCCGTCAGGAGGTGATAAAGACCAATCCGAAGATGTTTGACAACGTAAAGAGAAACCTCGAATTGCAGGGCTTTACTGTCAATGTATTGCATCATCCCGAGGGCAAGTACAATGAGGAGGTCATCGTAGAGACGCCCGAAGAGAGGATGCGCAAGGAATTAGAAGCCGAGGTGAGGGCAGAGTTCGAGAAGAAGTATGCCAATGCCGAGGAGAAGAAAATTGGAAGACCACGAAAGGAGAATTAAAGTATGCTGACACAAGAAATTATCGTTGCTAACGATGCGCTTAAAGGGTTAAGCGAGGAGCAGATTGGAGCAATCGTCACATTGTCACAAAACGATGAGAACGAGCAGTTCCGGATTAAATTTGGCGAGCACTATCGCCAGTTGGATGAGAGTATTGAGCAGCACTCAGGCGTGGCAAGAAATGGTGCGGAGAAGACCTACGACTATCTGCCGAGAGCGATAGACGCTATGAAAGCAGGTTACGAGGCTCATATTAAGACCCTCAAAGAGCAGGCAGCCAGCAAGGCGGACGAAGTAACCGCCGCCGAGTTGGAGACCACGAGAGCGGAATTAAAGAGCACCAAAGAGCAATTCAATACCCTACAAGAGCAATATAAGTCTTTGGAGGGTGAGAGTGCCAAGAAACTCCTTAACTACCGAATAGACCACGATTTTGAGGTCGCAAAGTCAAGTATCAAGTTCAAGGACGGACTAAACGAGGTGGCTTTGGACACTCTGGTCAAGCAGGCGGTTGAGAGAGTAAAGAGCAAGAACCCTAAATACGAAGATAGAGGCGGAAAGGAAGTGCTTATTTTCCACAATGAGGATGGTTCACCGATGAACAACCCCGAGAATAAGTTAAATCCGTACACCGCAAAGGAACTTCTTTTGAAAGAGTTCTCAAATTTTGGTATATTAGCGGAGAAAGCCAAGACAGGAACAGGAACAACCGAGAAACAAGTCATCACTCTATCCACCGCAAGCACGCAAGCAGAGGCTATGGAGATAGCGACCAAAGATCTCCTAACAAGGGGATTTGTCAAAGGTTCGACTGCGTTCCAAAAGGAATTGGATAAGTATTGGCGAGAAAACAAAATCGCCGAACTACCATTGAAATAATAACGGACAAAGGGGAAGTCTAAAAAGTATCACTATAAAAAGTTCTAAACTATGACATTAGTAGCAACTAAAATTCAGGCTATCCGTGAAAAGAACACGAGGCTTGACAAAAACGAAAATCGCTTGAGCGATTATGGTGCTTTGAACTTCTTCCGAGTTCAGAGCCAGAGAGCACCTATTCTCACCGAGAAGATGAGAGAGGATGCAAAGAGGTCGGCAGGTGCTGACATTCAGGTTCCTGTCCTTAAGTATGACGGAACTGTATCCGTAAGCAACACTCGTACTTGTACTGTTGCCGATGCAGAGAACACCTCTGCGCTCGTGGATGTGACTTTCGTGACCTATGCAGTAGGTTTCACGATGGTGCCGGGTCAGTATTCCAACAACGATATTGACTACGAGAAGGACTTCTGGGCAAAGATGCAGAAGTGTGCAAGGTCGCTTGGTGCTGCGCTTGATAGTGCCGCTATCGCTGCACTCGAAAGCAACAAGACGAAGGTATATGCAGACACCTTGCTTTACGGCAAGACTGCGGACACCCTTCAGGTGCCTTTCGGTTCAAGAGAGAACATACTTGGTGACATCGAGCCTATTATGGAGGCTAACGACTTCTACGGCAAGGTGAACATCATCGGAAACGCTGGTGTTAAGTCTATCCTCGGCAAACTTATGGAGCTTGGCACTTACAACGAGGTGGACAAGTCGCTGGAGTACGAGGGCAAGGATTTCCACTTCTCTAACCGCCTTGCAAATGCAGAGGGCAAGTATGCTACTTTCTATGCAGTAGAGGAGGGAAGTGTAGATATGCTTTACCGCTACGATAGAGCAGCCGCAAGAGGCGCACAGAGCGGTACTCACCAGTGGGATGTTGTCAATATGCCGTTTATTGACATCCCTGTCGGTCTGCACTACTACGAGGAAGTGGGCGACCAGAGCAAGATTGCAGGAGCTGCAACTGCCGATATGGTTTGCGATGTCAAGGAGTACTATGGTTTCAGCGTGGATGTTGCGTTCATCGTAGCATACAACTCTGCACCGGCTACTCTTGCAAACCCAATCATCAAGGCAGAGGTTGCAAAGGGTCTTGACTACACTCCACAGGTAGTCATCGCCAACACCGAGGCAAATCCGGTACCTACAAAGGCGACAGCGTAGGCGCAAGAAAATAGTCTTTCAAAGGGAGAAAGAGGGTTGGAATAAGACTTTCTTTCTCCTTTTTTCGTAAATTTGGAAAAACAAAAATTGATATGATACGAATAAGAGAGATAGTAAATGCCTTTCAAGGCTTGGTAGGGTGGGAGCAGTCCCGAGCGAGGGAGTACACCATTGGGGATGAGCTGACGCAAACCGATAGCGGATTGTACTTCCAAGAGGCGCATCCTATGCTGACATTGAGGGCTATGAAAGCAATAATGCCGAAAGACTATGTTTATCCGGAATACGACCTCCGCAAGACCTATTCTCGTGGGGATGTTGTGGCATACGGAGAGGAATTGTACCGAAGTCTTGTGGACGGAAATACAGGGCATAGTGTCTTGGATGGTGAGTATTGGGAGTTGTACCACGCATTGACGGAGTACATATCCAAACTCACGGATAGTGGCATAAAGGCGGTTGTTCAGAGGTTCATCACGGAAAAGGTGGTGGGGCTTGAAACGAGGAACATCATAGACCGCAGGACACTCTTTGACGGCACAGGGCGGATAGAGAACCGCACACCGAACAAGGGTCATCTCGTAGGCTTTGAGATTACACCAATAAGGGCAAACGGAGCGACTATGAAGTTAGAGCGCATCGGCTTGCAGTTCACAGGGAACATAGGCAAGGTCAAGGTGTATCTTTTCCATTCTTCGCACAGAGAGCCTGTGTGGGTTAAGGAGTTCAACTACACCGCAACAAGGGGTACTTACCAATGGTTTGACCTACCCGAAACATACTTGCCGTATTTCAGCCACGATTTCAATTCGGGAGGTAGTTGGTACTTGGTTTATTCGCAGGCGGAGTTGCCTGACTATATGGAGAGCATCAACTTCGGCAGGGATTGGAGCAGGGAGCCGTGCGGCACTTGCAACAAGGGCGACCTCAACGTGTATAGGGCTATGGGCAAGTGGGTGCAGTTGTCACCTTTCTATGTGAACATAGAGGATTGGGACGGCTTGCTTTGGGACATAGCGGACAACATCTACACCAATGGGGACAACTATGGACTGAACTTGCAGTTCTCTATGGGATGCGACCTCACGGACACTATCATCGCTATGCGAAGTGACTTTGCCAATGTCATCCAAAAGCAGGTGGCGACCAATGCGCTGAAAGCCCTTGCGATGAACCCCGAGGTAGAGGTGAACAGGGTGCAGTTTAATGCGGATAGGAACGACATCCTCTTTGAAGCGGAGGGAAATGGACAAGGCATCCGTGGACTGAAAGGCGAATTGGATAGGGCATTTAAGGCTTTGAGCATAGATACGAGGGGATTAGACCCACTTTGCTTGACTTGCAGGAACGGAGGAATACACATAGGTTCAATATAATGTTAGATGCGCTTACGGAAATAGAAAGGGGAATAACCTCCTTTTGCGACAACTTGGACGGCATTGTGAGGGATAGTTTAGTTTCTCGCAAGGAGGAGCTGTTGGATATGCAGAGGGAGCAGTTGTTCGAGGGCAAATCTTCCAGCGGTGAGGATTTGCGTCCCTCCTATTCCGAGGACATCAAGCCGACTGGGTACTTCAACACCTTGCAGGCAGCGGAAAACTACAAGAAGTGGAAAGAGGGATTGACTTATCCGTCCAATGCAGTACGCAACCCCGATGCACCTAACCTCTACATCAACGGCAAGTTTCATCTTGAATTGGACATAGCGTTTGCGGATGAGTATTTGTGTTTTTGTGGCAGTACGAGTTACTCACGAAAGATTATAAGCAAGTACGGAGAGGGCAATTTCGGATTGACGAAAGAGCGGTGGGGAGAGGTGTCGGAGGAATACATTAAGCCAGATTTGGTAAGGAATTTTTTTGAAATGATACAGATATGAAAGTTTACATTAAGGAAGATAGTCGTTTGTTCGATGCGTCCGTGGCGCAAATTCAGTTGCGTTTGGCTCAGAACATAGGTTGGCTGGACAACATCTTCGGATTGACGGAGCGATTGACGGAGCGCAAGGAGGGGAAGACCTTTACGAGCGCAAACATCTACACTAACAAGGGCAGGTACATACAGGTAATGCCGTGTGCGGAGTTGGGCAATTTTTGTTTCTTCTACTTGCGTGACCCACAAAAGGTATGGGAGAAGTCCGCAAGTGTGCTAAAAAGCCCGTTTTCCGTGGTGTTTTGGTACGATGTGGACAAAGTATCGTCTTCGCCCGCTAAACGCAATAGAGAGGCAGTTAAGGAGCAAATAATGGCAGTTTTGGGGCAGTTTCATCTTCGTGGAGTGACTTACTCTCTCGAATACATCTACGAGCAACCGCAAAACGTGTTCAAGGACTTCGACTACGACCACAAGGTCAATCAATTCTTGATGCATCCGTACGGAGGATTGAGGATAGACGGAGAATTGAGGGTGAATGTGGCTTGCCTAAAGGCTTTGTTCGGGGATTTCAACAATGACTACAATCTTGACTTCAACGTGGATAGGTTGGCGCAGTATCTTCGTGGGGATTACACTAACAATTACAATTTGGACTTTGATATAGATTTGATATGATAGAGTTCGGAATAGCGGTAGTATTAGTGGCTTTGTTCGTAAAGTTCATCCGGACATTGGCGGAGAAGTGGGGTATTTTGTCCTACTTGCAGGCGCACGCACCCAATGATTTCCTCTACAAGTTGTTTTCGTGTTCGTTTTGTCAGTCCTGCTGGTTGGGATTGGGCACTTGCGTCCTGTTGGTGTTGCTTGGCGCACCGATTTATTGGTTGAGTATTCCTGTTTTTAGTTGCAACATACGATGAAAGAAGAAAAGATAAACGGACATAGGTTCAAGTTCTATGATAGCATAGAAGACTTGCCGATAGTGCGCTTCCACAAGTATAGCAAGTATATGCTGGTGGCGAGTGGCATAGGGGATAGCATAGCGGATGTGGATGAGCACATTGAGCGGATAATGAAGTTGATAGACTTTGATACTGCAAAGGCAAAGAGGGAGCTGTTGAATATGCGCCACAATATAGTCACGATACTCAGCGAGCAGGACATCCGGCACATAGGCTTTATGTACTTTGTGTATTCGGTGGACGGCAAGGTTTGGGAGGATTTTTCCGACAGCGGAGTACACAAGTTGTACGAGATGGTTATGGACGCATCGGGATTGGCTATGGCAAGGGCAGAAAGGGGCATTAGAGAGCGATTGGACGAGGAGTTGAGGGATTACTTCCCTCAGGTGTTTGAGAGCGAAAATAAGAACCTTTTAGACTATGCACGCAAGCGAGCCTTGTTGCAGGTGGATGAGGTGTTGAACGATACCGACAATTCTGCGGAGATAGCGAAGTTGGGAGAGTTGTTGAGCATTGGCTATAAGCCTATGGTGTTTGACGGCAAGGAGAGTGTGGAGTTGCAGTTTGACAAGCAGTTTGAGCAGATGTGCTTGGCATTGAGCAAGGAGTTCGGAGGAAAGGCAAAGGAGTATTCCGTTATGGAGTATTATTCCGCCTACGAGCGACTGGAAAAGATAAACAAAGAGTTGGAACGAATAAAAAAGAAGTGATATGGAAAACAATCCGATTAAATATAGCGACCTTGTTAGTCCCGATGTGCAACAGGGCTTTCAGAGTTGGATAGACCAAATTAAGCAGTTGCAGGCACAGAGCGAGGCATCCATAGACGCAATCAAGACGAAAATGGAAGGACTGCGCAAGCAGATGACATCCCCGAGCGGAGGTGGCAACATCCCCAAGCCGAACACGAAGGAAGTAATTGACGAGATAGACAAGTTGCGTGAGGTCTACAAGAGCCTAAAGGTGGATGTGAAACTCTATGACGAAGCAATCCAAGCCTTGAACAAGAGCGAGAGGGAGCGCAAGAGGGTACTGCAAGCGAATGTAGAGATAGGGCGGTCGAGGGAAAATTCATACGATAGACTTTCCGCTCAATACACTGCGCTGAAAACCCTCGTAAACAATATGACTACTGCGGAGAGGGAGCAAACGGATGCAGGAAAGAACCTTGTAGAAAACCTTAAAAATATCTACGAGCAGATGAACGCTATGCAGCAGGCTACTGGTAAGTTCCAATTACAGGTCGGTCAGTATAGCAAGGCGGTCAATGGTTTGAATATCGCCACCACTCAAGTATTGCGAGAGTTGCCGGCACTTGCAGTCAGTCCGACCACCTTTGCGATAGCCATCTCCAACAACATCCCTATCTTACAGGACTACATTATCAAGGTAAGGGAGAGCCGAACTGCGCTTATGGAGCAGATAGCAGCGGCAGAAGCAGCAGGAGAGGCGGAGAAAGCGGCTGCACTGAAAGCAGAAGCGGCTAAATACAAAAATCTATCCGTCACCAAACTATTGGTGAAGTCTATTTTCTCTTGGCAGTCTGCATTGGTGCTTGTATTGACTGTCCTACCTATCGTTTTGAGGAACTTGGCGAAGAAGCGCAAAGAGCAGTCGGAGTACAACGATGTGCTCAAAGAAACGATAGACCTTACTGAGGAACTTTCCAAAGCGGACTTGAAAGCAAGTCAAGAGGGTGCAAAGGCGGCTACAAAGGCTAAAACTCTATACGCCATTTCGCAAGACCAAAACAGGAGTTACGAGGAAAGGCTTGCAGTGGCAAAAGAGCTGCAACAATTATATCCCGACTATTTGGGTAATATAGATGCGGAGGCTATTGTCGCTGGCAAGGCTACGAGTGCGTATGATAGTCTGACGGATGCATTGATACGAAAAGCAAAGGCACAAGCCTATTTGAGCAGGATAACCGAGATAGAAACGAAGAAGATATTAGCCGAAGAAGCGCACACAAAGAAAATTACTGAATACGAG
>ERZ1034925.707-NODE-707-length-13443-cov-30.949507_pt1 | contig 13443 bp, 7 predicted proteins | sample MGYA00520687_ERZ1034925 | MGnify/ENA primary metagenome ERZ1034925 (study PRJEB33766, sample SAMN09781758) | gut metagenome | biome: gut microbiome | host: Homo sapiens | place: Madagascar | study: EMG produced TPA metagenomics assembly of the PRJNA485056 data set... | reverse complement strand
TTGTTTTTAATATTAATATTAGTTTTGATATATAATCCACTGTATAGTCCAGATTTGTTATCATTTGGTACAATTAGTGCTACTTCCATAGAACGTGAAACGTTATCTAATTTACCAGATATTTGAGAAATGTATCCTCTTATTTTTTGTGTTGGATTTTCTGGAATATAAACATCTACGGCTTGACCGTCAGAAATGAATCTAACATAGTTTTGAGGAACAAAAACAGTTGCTCGGAACTTGTCTATTTGTTGAACTTCAAAAAGGCTTGTACTTGTTGTGCTACCACCAGCAACAACGTTTGCACCTGCATCAATATTATATTTGCTGATAACACCGCTAAATGGTGCTACTACTCTTTTATATTGTTGTAGTGATGTTAATCTATGCAAATCTGCTTTTGCTTTTTCTACATCAGCCTTTGCACTTAAGAAATTCATTTCTGAAGTTTTGAAATCATTGTATTTTGTATCAATTTCTTGTCTTGAAATAGCACCATTTATTGATGATTTTTTGTATCTGTCATAAGTTTGTTTTGCATAATTATATTGGTATCTTGTTTCCATAAGATGTTTTTCTGCAGAAATTAATGCAGATTTTGCACTCGCTGCTTCTGCATCTAGGTCAGGAGTATCAATCGTTGCTAATACTTGACCTTTTTGAACATGTTGACCTAACTGAACATATCTTTGGTTAACAAGACCATTTATTCTTGAGAAAATTTCTGTGTGTAAAAATGGTTTAAGTTCACCTGATAAAACTAATACATCATCACCATCTGAGATAGTCGGTGTTTCTGTTGTTGCAATATATTCTACAGAACGAGCAGTCATTGCTGTTGTTATAAATCTGATAGTTTTGGGTACAATTCCGATTAAAAAGAATATAGCAAATATTAAAATTGCAGTTCTTTTAGAATCGTGTTTTGTAATTTTAAACCATAAATTAACGAGTTTTTCTTTTATATCTTTTATTTGTATGTTTTTGATGTTAATCATCATCTACCACCTTTTCAATTTTTTTGTTTTTATTTAGTATTGCAAATAACATTGGTACAACGATTAAGGTTGCAAATGTCGCAAATAATAAACCACCGATAACGGTTCTACCAATAGGTGCGTTTTGTTCACCACCTTCACCAATACCAAGAGCCATTGGTAGCATACCTAAAATCATTGCAGAGGCAGTCATAATAACTGGACGTATTCTAGTATAGCCTGCTTCTATGGCTGCTTGTGTTGAAGTTAAGCCTTCTCGCATTTTGTCTGTTGCAAATGATACAACAAGGATAGAGTTTGCACACGATACACCTACTGCCATAATTGAACCCATCAATGCTTGAACACTAAATGTCGTATCTGTTAAATATAACATCCATAAAATACCTGATAATGCTAATGGTACAGGTGTTATGATAATAAATGGATTTCTCCAAGATTGGAAGTTTACAACGATTAGTAGGTATACAAGGATTAATGATAATAATAATCCTGATATTAGAGATGTAAACGCATAATTCATTGATTTCGCTTGTCCGTAAATATCAATGAAAGTACCTCTTGGTGCTATTTTTTGATATTTTTTAACGATTTTATTGATGTCATTTGATACACCCGCCAAATCTCTATCTTGAATGTTTAACATAATATCATATACCGGCATAATGTCATAGTGGTCAACAACACTACAAGTAGTACCAGATGCAACTGATGCAACATTTGATAACCTTACAGGATTATGGTTATTGTATGAAACAGGCACATCTGTTACATTTTTAACCGTATCAACTTTATATGGTGGTACTTGAAGTGCTAAAACATAGTTCACACCGTTGTTCGGATCAACCCAGTAGTTTGGAGCAACCATACCACTTGATGTTAGTGATGTTAACAAGTTTTCTGAAATAGTTTCTTGTGACAAGTTCATTATTGCTGCACGTCGTTTGTCAACAGTTACTCTGATTTCAGGTGCATCTGTTATTTGGTGAATATGTGCATCTGCAACACCACGAACTTTTTTAACATCTTCTAATATTTGAGTTGTTAGTTTGTAATTCTTTGCCAAATCTTTACCTTGAATTTTAATATCAATAGGTGATGCTAAACCAAAGTTTAAGATTTTACCTACCATATCTGCATTTTGGAAGAAGAATTGAGTATTAGGATATTCTTTATTTAAACGTTTTCTTAATTCTTTAACGTATTTTTTAGTAGGTTTGTGGTTTTCGCTTAATGCAATAAGAATTTCACCATCACCGACACCTAAATACGAGTTATCCATAAATGCTAAGTTAAGCATACTTGCTGGTAAACCTATGTTGTCTAAGATTGTATCAAGTTCAGATTGTGGAATTACCTCTTTTATAGTTTTTTCTATTTTTGTAAATTCTCTTGCGGTTTCTTCAATTCTTGTTCCATGTGGAGCATATACATGTAATCTTATTTGACCGGCATCAACTTCTGGGAAGAAGTTTTGTCCGATGAAAGGAAGTAAAACTAATGCTGATATTATTATTACACCATATAGTTTTGCGATTCTTTTAGGGTTCGTAAATATATCTTTTTCTAAGAAGGTTTTATAAGATTCTCTAAATTTGCCGAAGTTAACATTGATAAAATTATTAACCTTGTATAATAACGAGTCTTCTTTTAAAATTTCTTTTTCTTTTAACAGTTTATCAACTAATACTGGCACAAGAGTGTTTGATAACATATATGAACCAATCATTGAGAAAATTACTGACATTGCTAATGGAATAAACAAGTATTTTGTTGCACCTTCCATTAAGAAAATTGGTGCAAATACCGTACAAATTGATAATGTTGAAACAAGTGTTGGTGTTGCAACTTCTGCTGCTGATTTATAAATTATTTCGGCAATGTTTTTACCTTGTTTTGATAAGATTTCTTTGTTTCTTAAAATGTTTTCAATTACTACTGTGGCATTATCAACTAACATACCAATAGCCAATCCTAAACCACTTAGGGACATCATATTAATAGTTTGTCCACACATTGAAGAACAAATTATTGCAAAAAGTACTGATAACGGAATTGATATACCAATAATGAAGGTTGAACGAACACTACCTAAGAATATTAATACCATAAGTGCTGTTAAAATTGCAGCAAGTGTACCAGAGAATATTACATCTCGAATAGCATTTTTTACAAAGATTGATTGGTCGAATAATACTTGCATTTTTACACTTTCAGGTATTGTTTTCGCAATTGTTGGTAATAATTTCTTTGTACCTTCAACTACGTTTAGAGATGAAACTTTACCTGCTTTATATACAGCCATCAAAGAACCTGGAGAACCATTTTCTCTAACGATGTTTGTTTGGATTGCGTTACCATCGTGTATATATGCAACATCTGATAAATAAACAAGTTGATTATTTTTAGGTGATTCTATTGGGAAATCGTTCATTTCATCAACTGTTTGAGATGCATTGTTTAAAGATATTAAATAATCTTTGTTACCAATTTTTGCGTTACCAGATGGAATGATTACGTTTTGAGATGCAACGGCTTTTGTAACTTCTGCCGGAGTTAATCCTCTCGCTTCCATTTTTTGCATATCAAGGTCAACCATTATTTGACGAACTTTACCACCCATAGGTAGTGGTACTTGTGCACCTTCAACTTTTGTAAGTTGAACTTTGATGTTGTTTTGTGCAAGGTCAGTTACTTTTTGTAATGGTAATTTCGTTGAAGATATAATAACCTGTAATACAGGGATTGTTGTTGGTGTATATTTTAAAATTTCAGGTGGACGAATACCTAAAGGCATATTTTTCATTGATACTTGAGAAGATGCACTAATTTGGGTAATCGCTGTATTAATATTTGCTCCAGGGTGTAAAAATACTCTGATAACACCAACACCCAATAATGATTGAGATTCAATATGCTCAATATCGTTTACGTTTGCAGCATATCCTCTTTCTGCAATCGTTACAATTCTTCGTTCAATATCTTTTGATTGCATACCAGTATATGTCCATACTGCTGTTACAACCGGTGTATTGATTTCTGGAAATACGTCAATAGGAGTTTTAACGATTGATAATATACCCATAATCAAAATAAATAGAGCCATTACGATTACCGTATAGTGATATTTTAAAACCATTTTAATGAAGTTTTTCATATTATAGAGAACCTCCTAATGATTTATAAATATTAACAGTATCAACAAGGCTGCTTATTTTAGCACCGTACATTGAATTTAAGTTGTTTAAGACTTGACGTCTAGCATCAAGTGCATCAATTTTATTTCCAATTCCATTGTTATATCTAATCATTGCAACTTCGTGGTAATGTTCAGATTTTTCAGTTGCTTTGTTAAATTCTATATATGAATTGTAATCTGTTTTGAAACTTGATAAATTATTTTCTATTTCGCAGAATGCATTTAATAATACATTGTTGTAGTGGAATAATTTTTCAGTAGCAAGTTCTTTGTTGTATCTTAAATAAGACATTTTGTATCCACCTGTATATAAATCTAACAATAGACCTGCACCTAATTGGTAAACTGTGCTATCCCAATTGAATATTCTACCGCCTCTAATATTTTCAAAACCTATCATTTCATTTAAGTTTACTGATGGTAAGAACATTTTTCTCGCAACTCGAACGTCTATTGCTGCTTTTTTTAATTCTAATTCTGACTGAACAACATCAGGTCTATTAAAAATTAAATCAGAATTTATGTCTTTCTTTTCTTCAAAAGGTAATTTTAATTCATTGATATTTTTTCTTTCTATATCTGAATTACCTTCTGGTGAAAGTCCTCTTAGTACTGCAAATTGATGTAATAAAATTTCACGTTGTTTCAATAATGAATTTAGAGTATTTCTTTGAACAACAACTTCATATTCAGTAGTATATAAGTTATCATAAGGAATAATTCCACCATCATACAATTGACGTTTTAATGTTATCGTTTCTTCTAAATTAGTTATTATTTCTTGATAATTTTTGATTAAGCAATCTGATAATATGATATTAAAATATGATGCTGCCATTTCAGAGGTTATTGCAAGTTTTGCAATATTTAGATTTTCTTCTGAAATTTTAACTTGATATTTTGATGATTTAACTTTGTCTGATATTTTTCCAAATATATCTAGTTCCCAGTTGAATAATAATGGAAAATATAAATGGTTGTGGCTCGCAAAATTTCCTGTCCATTTTGACATTGTTTTATAAGGATATACACTTGGATTTATACTTAATTGTGGTAAACGTTGTGAATTGATTGTTCCTAAAATCGCTTCAGATTGTTTGATTCTTGATTTTGCAATTTTTAGGTCAAAATTGTTTTCTAATGCTTCATCTATATATTTGTTTAAATATTCATCATTATAACTTGACCAGTATGCAGGTAATGTATATTCTCTTATTTGGTCTTTTTTATTACGAGAAATTCTAATTTTTTTTGTAGATGTCGAAGTCGGCTCTTGTATCGCAAAAGCCGTAGTTTGTAATGCTATTCCTAATATAATAGATAGTACTATTAACTTTCTCATTTCAATATCCCATCAATATTATAGATTATAAAATAATTATATTTAAATGTATAATTGTTAATATTTATAAACATTATAGTTTTAAACTATAATAAATGGTTTAGATTATGTTTTTTAGGTATAATATTTGTATGAATATAAATCAGATGAAATATGTTGTCGTGTTGGCTGAGGAAAAAAGTTTTACTAAGGCTGCCAAAAAGTTATTTATATCACAACCATCATTGAGTAAAAGTATAAAATTGTTAGAAGAAGAATTAGCAACAGAATTGTTTGAAAGACCAACATTGAAGTTAACATATTCCGGTGAAATTTTTGTTAGAAAAGTAAGGAATATTTTAAAAGATATTGAAAATGTAAAAGTTCAAATATCAGATATTACGAAAGAAATGAAATCACATTTGATAGTGGGTGTTCCATCTCATAGGTGTTATTATTTTATTCCTAAAATTTTAAAACAATTACAAAAAGAGTTTCCGAATTGTAATGTTGTAATTGAAGAGTATCCAACAAATATTTTGAAGAAAATGATTGAAGAAGATAAAATAGATTTATTTATTGGTACAGAGAGTCCTAATTCAAATAATTATGTAAAAAAACATATTTATAATGAAGGAATATATGTGGTATATCCAAATTCTTGGGATATAAATAGTGATAAAGAAGAAATTAGTTTAGATGTTTTTCAAGATAAAAATTTTATATTATTTTCAGAATCTTTAACTCTTGGATATTTGATTAGAAAATTATGCTCAGAAAATAATATTGAAATAAATTCTAATATTGAATGTCATAATGCTGAAACAGTATATTCAATGATTAGAGAGGGTTTGGGGGTTTCAATTCTTCCAGAATTTTATATAAAATTTTTACCTGAACATAAAAACATTTGTTTTAAAAAGATTAAAAAATTGAATTATAAACGTGATTTATCAGTATTTTATAAACAAGATAAATTTTTGATTAAACCGGCAATACGTTTTATTGAAATTTTTAAAAATATTGTTTAGTTTATAGCAAGAAATATTTTTATAAGTATTAGAATAGTATGCAATTTAATTCTGTATCATTAACAAAACCATTTGTATGTGGATTAAAACAAGAAATTCATGGTATTAATCAAAAATTAGAATACCCACGTAGTGGCAAAAGTTTTGAGTTGCCAAGATTTATTTCTGTAGAGATGCAACAGGCACAAATGATGAATAGAATTGCAAAGAATAGAGAGTATCAATTATATTCAAATATGATTCCATCAAAAGCCACTGGTGAAGATTTAAAACGATTGACTTCTGAAAGTATGGAAGAAAGTTATAATCGTGCAATTTGGATTAATCCAAAAACTTTAAAACAGTATTATTTGTTGGGTGAAGGTGAAGATAAAAATGGTAATGTGCATTTAAGAATTTTGGATAAAGATGGACAATTTGTCAAAAATGCAAAAGTTAAACCAAAAGAAGTTATTTTAACAGATTTATTAGAAGGAATGAATCATATTACGCAAATTGCTGATGTTGATTTTGTACATACTGATTTTATTGATATTTTAGCAAATAGGTATAATCCATTTGCTAAATATAAAATTATTCAAATAAAATCTGATAATGATATTGTTGATTTAAAAAAAGAATTGTCATCTGATACAAGTTTTATATCGGCATCTTATGGAGTTTTTCATGAAAAACCTGAGGGTATAAAAGGTGGTAAAAATATTCAAAATGTTATGTTGAAGAATATAAAAGAAACTCAACCGAAAGAATTGGAATTGTTAGAGGATTTAAAAGGTTTATCAAAGAATGTTCGAGTATTAGCAGGTGCTGGTAATCGTGGAGAAAATGAAGTTGCTGGGTTGTTGTTGAATACGGGATTTGAAGGCGTAGGTGGGTTAAATATTGCTGGAAATGTTGACATAAATTCTGCATCAAGAAACAGTTTGTTTACTCAACATTATGAACCGTTTACGTTTCCTATTACAAAAACAAAAGATGGTATAAATATTAGTGGTTTGAAAGGTACTGATATTGAACTTGATGCTGATATTCCAGATGGAACTTTTTTAGGAACAATAAAAGGTACATCTTTTTCAACTCCGGTTAGGGCAGCAAAATTATCTTTAAATGAAATGATGCAAGGTATTTTATAAAATAAAAAAGATAGAACAAATTAAATTCGTTCTATCTTTTTTTATTCTTATCCCATGTGTTGTGAAAGTATAAACATTCCAAGTACTGTTATCAATACAAAGATTATTGATGATATTACTTCAATGTGTGAATGATTTCCTTCTGGGATTTTTGTTTTAATATCTATGTTTTTTTGTTTAGTTTCCATAAAATTTCTCCTTATCATAAAACAATAGTAAATATTGAACATTTAAAACTTAAATGTTCGCTTTATTTTTGAATAGTATGTTTTATGAATTATGGGGCTCTTGGATTGTTTGTTGAAACTAAAATATTATGGAAATATTGTTGTTTATCTTGGCTTTTTATAACTATATTTTGATTGATATATAAAAAATAATCAGTATTCGTATAACTCGCAAGGTAAGTAACATTATTATTAATATTAGATTTCGTTTTAATAGATTCTTGTTGATTTTTCAAAAAAGATTGAGATGTTTTTACATTATCAAAATGACAATCATAAGTTTTAATATTTGTGATTGTTGATTTATGATTGTTAATAGGTTGAATTTCATTTGAATATGCAGAAGAAAATGTTGCAAAAATTGCAAAGATAAAAATAAAAAATAGATTCTTTAATAGTATTTTCTTCATCTAATTTGAATTGTAAATGATATTATATATCTTTTGCAATAGTTATGTGGATAATATTTACAAACAAAAAAACAGGTGAGTTTATCTCACCTGTTTTGGATTTATTATTCAACTGTTAACTTTTTGGAGTTTCCGTTTTCGGCTTTCAATTTTGGTGCTTCAATAGCCAAAATACCATGTTCAAGTTTTGCTTTAGTACCTTCAACATCAATTTCTTGAGGGAAATAAACCGTTCTAGAAAATTCACCATATCTGAATTCAGATTTTCTATAACCTTTAGTGTCTTCTTTCTTTTCTTCTTTTTTGTGAGCATTGATAGTTAAATGGTTTTTATCAATATCAATGTCCAAGTCTTCTTTTTTTACTCCTGGTAATTCAGCTTTAACACTGTATTCATTATCTTTTTCGTGTATTTCAACGGGCATTGCATATTTGTCTGTTTCTTCGTTGAAAATATATTCTGGGAAGAAACTGTCAAAGTTTCTGTTTAAAATAGAACTGATTTCATCATTTACGGATTTGATAAATCCATCTGGTGATTTTTTAATTAGGAATTTCATGATGTTCTCCTTTCATATTTCTTTTGTATTTATTACTTTCAACACTTATATTATGTATCTGTTTTATTAAAAATTAGTTTTTTTTAACCAATTTTTAACAATTATGGCTAATTGTTAAAAAAATGTTATTTTCTCATATAAATGTAGTATTTTTGTTTCAAATTGGAAGAATTATATTAAATCAGGGTTGAAATATGTTAGAAAAACATTATAATTATAGTATAACCCTTAATAGTAGGAAGAAGTTACCCCCTAAATATAGAGAGATTAAGGTATATTATGAGAAGATTATTTACCCTAATAGCAATACTTATGTTTGGATTAGTTGTAAACTTAGAGGCTAATGCAGCAGAGATAACATATCAAATATTAACAGGTCAGAATGTGACCTATGATAATAGTAGTTATACTTCACGTAAGATAAATTCTTGGTTTGATAATAAAGGTACTCTTACATTAGATACTGTTAATGTATCTAACAACAAGTTGTTAAAAAAAGCATCTAATGGTAGTAACCATAGTGCTGTTTATAATGATGGCGGAACATTATTTATCACAGGTAATGCAAGTAATTTATCTACATTTACTGGAAACCAAACAATTACTAATGGTGGTGCAATATCAAATATTACTGGTGTAATCAAACAGATTGAATATACTTCTTTTACTGAAAACCAATCAAAATACGGTGGTGCTATTTATAGTAATAAGACAGGTGTGATTGACACTATTTCTAATACGAAATTCATAAAAAATACTGCTAGTATTAGTGGTGGTGCTATATATAGTAATGGTCTTTTAAATAAGATTGAAAATAGTGAATTTACTAGTAACGAAGCAAATGGTGATAAATCAGCCGGTGCTGGTTACGGTGGTGCTATTTATGCAAAAAAAGATTTAACGATTATAAATTCAGTATTTAAAGACAACTCAGCATATAGAAAAGGTGGTGCTATTGCAATGATGGGCGGTGATTTAACTATTATTGCACAGGATACTACGAAAACGGTTGATGTTAATGGAAATCCAGTAGTGACAAATGTTAGTGGCTATACAGAGTTTTCTCAAAATACACAAGGTTATCAAACGAGTGCGGCAACATCAAATGATATTTATATGGGTGGTTCTTCACAAAACTTGTATTTAATATCTTATGATGTTGATAGTGAAATTAAGATTAATAGTGGTATTGATTTTAATAAAGGTTTAAATATTTATATTAATAAACCTGAATCTTCGCTAGATACTGCTAGTGGTAAAATTAGAATCGGTGGTAATGTTGGTAGTTCTTCAAAAAGAGCGAATTTTTACTTGTATGGCGGTACAATGTCATTTATAAATAATCAATTTAATGATGTTTATGCAAACAAGGTTACATTGTCAGGTGATACAACACTAGGATTTGATGTTGATTTAACAACAGGCTTACTAGATTATGATACATTCAATTTTAATTCTGTAACAGGTGTTGGTAAATTTATTATTACATCAAACAGTTTTAATATTATTTCAGGTTTAACAGATGAAAGTGATTCTGCTGTTTTGACATTATTGCGTTCATCATCTGCATTTAAACAATATATCAATATGTATGATGAAAATGGTAATAAAACGAATATTATATATATATATGACAAAGATGGAACTACAAAATTATATAAAGTAAAACTTGCATCGAATGGTTCATTGATATTTTCAAATGTATATTATATTGATAAAGAAACAAATCCTCTTGTTTATGCCGTAAATTATACTGATGATGATTTTTATAATTTAGTATTAAGTAAAAATATTACAGTTGATTCTTGGGAAGATATTGATCCAGGAACACCAAGAAATAAATTATTAGTTGATACTTTGATTATTGATGGTAAAAATAAAACTATTACTGCTGAAGATAATCTTGTTGGTATGGATGTTGATGCTAGTAATAATAAAAAATTCTTGACTGTTAATAATGCTATTTTTGTTGGATTTAAAAATGCAATTACAAATAATGGTGGAACAGTTACTTTAAATAATGTTTCCTTTAAGAGTAATTATAATGAAGATGTAGATAGTTATGGCTCTGCGTTATCAAATATATCAGGCATAATGTCTGTTATTGGTTCAAAAAAGAAGTCAAAATCAATATTTCAAAATAATAGAGGGATAAATGGTGGTGCTATTTATAACTCTGGTGAAATGGAAATTTCGTACACAACCTTTGGGGCTAAACCATCAAAGAAAGCAACATATTCCAATATGGCTACAAATGGTGGTGCAATATATAATACGCAGTCTGATGTTACATCAGAATCAACTGAATCAGGATTTGATACTAACTTGAAAGTAGTTAGTTCTAGTTTTGTTGATAATACTGCAACACTTGGTGGTGCAATTTATAATGAATATGGTGATGATGGTGAAACTTCGACATCAGTATCTATTGCTAGTTCTACATTTACTCATAACAATGCATTAGATAAAGGTGGTGCAATCTATAACAAAGGTAATTTGTTAGCATTAAATAGCACATTCGGTAATAAGTCTAAAAAGACATCTTATGCAAATACTGCTAATTATGGTGGTGCTGTTGCGAATGTGGAAGAAGGTAAATTCTATTCTTTGGCATCAAATTATTATTATAACACTGCAACAAATGGTGGTGCTATTTATAATACAGATAATGGCAAGGTTAATATTAGCGGTGGTATTATTGCAAATAACACAGCAGAAAAAGGTGGTGCAATATTTAACGATACTGATGCAACACTTAGTTTAGATGCTTATATGTATTTGTACGAAAGAAAAGGTACTGTTACTCCAAGATATACATATTTGACTGTTAGTGGAAACTCTGCAGTTCGTGGTGGTGCTATTTATAACTTGGGTACATTGGCTCCGGATAACTTTGATGATAGTGGTATGCCACGAAATATATCAGGTGATTTTAAAGGAAATAAAGCAACTGTTGCAAACCAAAGTTTTAAAATAAATCATTCTCAAAAAGAAGATGAAACAGTTTATGAGACTCCATTAGGTGGTGCTATTTATAATGAAGGTACGTTAGATTTAACAAATATAACATTCACTTCAAACTCATCAACTACGAAAATAGTATTATCTGTTAATCAGTATGCAAGTGGTGCAAATTTAATTACAGAACAAATTACAAAATTTGCTGGTAAGGGTGGTGCTATATATTCAAATTCTGAAAAAGAAATGTATATTACAAACGCAACATTCTCAAAAAATACCGCTGCAGAAGCAGGTGGTGCAATTTGTAATGAAAATAGTGATTCTACATTGTATGTAACAAATTCAGATTTTGTATCTAATTCCGCAAAATCAACTACAACTACTGTGCAAACTGTTACATTTTTAAATGGTACAAAATATAAAACAAAAAAAGTTACAACTAAAGAAAATATTGGTCAAGGTGGTGCTATTTCAACAACTGGTAAGGTTGAAATTAATACTAGTGCTAAATATGAACAATTGGTTGATGCAACAACTTTCCGTTCAAATTCAGCAGAAAAAGGTGGTGCAATTTATGCAGAGGGTGCAGTTAGTGGTAAATTAGTTAATTTTAATTCTAACAAAGCAGCTAGTGGTGCCGGTGGTGCTATTTATTCAGACAAAGATGTGACAATGGAAGATGCGACATTCACTAAAAATAATGCAAAATTAACCGGTGGTGCTATACATGGTGCAAATGTTTCTATTCAAAACGGAACATTTTCTAGCAATAAATCTTCTGCCGAGGGTGGTGCTATATATGCAACTGGTGATGTTTATATAAATGCGAAAGATTATAGTTCTGATGATGTTCCTGTAGGTTCTACTACATTTACATCAAATAGTTCAACTGGTAACGGTGGTGCAATTTATTCTAGTGGCACGACATTGGTTAAAGATGCAACATTTACATCAAATAGTTCAAAAGCAAAAGGTGGTGCTATATATAGTGCTGGTGATGTTAGGGTTATTAATTCTACATTCAATAAAAACTCTGCACAATATGGTGGTGCTTTGTTTGTTGAAGCAGGTAAAACTGCTACTTTAATAAATACTAGTCTTACAAATAATAAAGCATCTCAACAGGGTGGTGCTATATATGCTGATGAAGGTAGTACCGTAAATATTGTTGCATATAATAGAGATGTTCTTATTTCTGGTAATAAGGCTGGTGGTAAAGCAAATTCTATTTACTTGAATAATGCTACTTTGTTTATTGATGCTTATGGATATAAAGATGCAAGTGGTAGAGAATATAAATATACTGTTACTCTTAGTGATGGTGTAACTGGTGAAGGATATTCTTATTTATATATGCGAGGTAATGGTATTTTAAATATTACTTCTAATGTTACAAATTTGTCTTATAGTGATAAAGAATCTAATGGTTCTCATATTAATATTGATTGCGAATCATATATTAAAGATACTTCATTCTCTTTGTCAGGTAAATCAACTGTTGGATTGGCTAATAATAATATTGCTACCTTATCATTAAGAACACTAACTTTGGCCGATAACACAACATCAGACATATCAATAGATATGGACTTAAAAGGAAAAA
>ERZ1034925.690-NODE-690-length-13702-cov-4.846120_pt1 | contig 13702 bp, 11 predicted proteins | sample MGYA00520687_ERZ1034925 | MGnify/ENA primary metagenome ERZ1034925 (study PRJEB33766, sample SAMN09781758) | gut metagenome | biome: gut microbiome | host: Homo sapiens | place: Madagascar | study: EMG produced TPA metagenomics assembly of the PRJNA485056 data set... | reverse complement strand
GTCCTCTACTTTCTTGTTTCAAACTTAGCTACCTCTTATTTTCCGTTTTTTTTATTTTATCAGTTTTTCTTGTAGTTTTTGTGTGTTTCGTTTTTTTAGTATCAACTTTTTTCAAATCCAAAAAACAAGAAATTATTGCTTTTACAAAAATCAAAGCAGAACGAGAAATGGAGTAGCCCAGCACCTCATCCGTGCCAAGCTACTCCATTTTCAATCACTCTATTAAATTACCCTTCACCTCTCACAAAAGAACTCAATCTCTTCCCCAAGCGGTCCCTTGCAAAATGCAATTCTTGCCGGGAATTTCGGCTGTGATGCAATCTCAATGTCCTTTGGCTCTATGAACGCCTCATAGCCGGCCTTGCGCACCGCCTGTACGCATGCGTCTACATCATCCGTTGCCAATGCAAAATGCCGGATCGTACCCTGTGGTAAATTCTCCTGTCCGTCGGAAAAGATCTCAATGATCCCCGATCCCGTATCTAACATGATTCCTGCATCCCAGCTTCTGACAACCGGGATTCCAAGAATGCCTTTGTAAAAATGTATCTCTTCCTCATATTCTTTGTCATTGCAGCATTTCAGTGATACATGATGAATTCCCTTAATTAAACTCACGCTCTTATCCTCCATGATGCCGATCATTCCTCACGGTGATCAATGACACGTTTTGCTTTCTTCTCAAATCTCGGAAGTGTTCCAACCGGAACTACTGTTACCTTCGGAGTTACACTCATTCTTGACTTGAACAAGCCCTTAATGGTGTGAGCTGTCTTCTCAAAGTCAACACGTCCCTCTGCCTCTGCCGTTACCAGAATAATATCACGGTTGATGCTCTCATCATGTGCAATGTTAATGTTATACTCACTTGACACACCATCCACCATGCCAAGAATCTCTTCTACCTGACTTGGGAACATATTGACACCATGTACCTTGAACATGTCATCACTACGTCCCTTGATAATATCCAGACGCGGATGCTTTCTGCCACATGGACATTCACCCGGAATAATTCTGGAAATATCATGCGTACGGAAACGAAGCAGTGGTGCTCCTTCCTTCACCAATGTAGTAATCACAATCTCGCCTTCCTCACCATCCGGTACCGGCTGTAAAGTCTTCGGATCAATGATCTCAATGTAAACATAATCATCCCAATAATGCATACCTGCATTTTCCGAGCAACTGATTCCAATACCCGGACCATAGATCTCTGTCAATCCATAAATGTCATATAATTCAATACCCAGTTCATGACCAATATAGTTACGCATCTTCTCGCTCCAACGTTCGGAACCGATCACACCCTTCTTCAAATGAATCTGATCCCGGATTCCACGGCGATTGATCTCTTCTGCCAGCAATAATGCATAAGATGATGTTGCAGTCAATACCGTTGCCTTTAGATCGATCATCATCTGGATCTGCTTATCTGTATTGCCCGGTCCCATTGGAATTGCCATAGCACCAAGTTTCTCACAGCCTGCCTGAAATCCGATTCCTGCTGTCCACAGACCATATCCCGGTGTGATCTGGATACGATCCTTATTCGTGATGCCTGCTGTCTCATAGCAGCGTGCAAACATCGTTGCCCAATCGTCTACATCCTTTGCAGTATAAGGAATGATAACCGGTTTCCCTGTTGTACCGGAAGAAGAATGGATTCGAACAACCTCTTCATCCGGAACTGCCTGAATGCCAAGCGGATAGGCATTGCGAAGATCCTCTTTGCTGGAAAATGGAAGCTTCTCAAAATCCTCCTGGCTGGATACCCCTTCAATCCCAGCCTCTTTATATAGCTTCCCATAATAACTGTCTGCCTGAATCAATCTCTTGATCTGTGCATCCACCTGTGACAACTGTGTACTGTTTAACTTCATATACTGATCCTCCTTATATCTCTGGATATATTGTAGTGATGGGGTCAAACCCTTACATCACATTTAACAAACCTTGCTGATTATGGTCTTACAGGTATTTCACTAATTCATCACGAATGGCTGCATAATGCTCATCCACAATACCATAATCTTTATTCTTATAGTTCCACAATGCTCTTCCAATTCCCATCTTGTCAAATGCAGAGTTAATATCTTTGATCCAACGTAGGGAATCTTCAACCGGTGCCTGATCAATAACGCCATACTCACCACAATAAAGCGCAACGCCTCTTTCCTCTGCTGTCTTCACAGCCTGTGCAAATAGCACTTCGAACATTTGCGGTCCAACCTCTTTAATATCTTCTATATAAATGGCAGCCGTAGATTCCCTGTTAAATAATGCACTCTTTTCCCGATATAATTCGAGAGAGCCTGGATAAGACATCTCAAAATCCTTCGGCATTCCTTCTACCCAGTATGCTTTCTGATGCGTAAATACAAACGGATCATAACAATGGAAATTATACACTAACTTATCTGCAAACGGCTCGATGAGCAGTGGCACACTCGTCACATTATTGTATCTGACACCACCAAATACAATATAAGTATCCGGTGCAATCTCACGAATGGCTGTTGTTGTATTCCTGATAATGGTATTCCACTCATCCACTACACTCGGACTTACCACCTCATTTAATAACTCAAATGCAACCATATCACTATACTTGCCATAGCGCCTTGCAATCTCTGACCAGGTCTGAATGAAACGTGCCTGTAAATCTTTGTCATGGAAAAACTTCTCAAGATCACCATGATCCAATGGATCAAATGTATATCCATAAACTTTATGTAAGTCTAACAACATATGTAATCCATGCTTCTTACACCATGTAATGCAGTTATCAATATACTGAAATCCATCTTCCTTAAATGTTCCATCTTCCTCTTCGATAATACTATAGTCAACCGGAACCCGTACATGATCCAAACCCCAGTCTGCAATCCTCTTGATATCTTCTTCCAAAATAAATGTATCAAAATGTTCTTTCTCATAACTCACACACTGCGATAACCATCCACCTAAATTCACACCATGTTCAAATCCTTCAAATCGTTTCATACTTGTCCTCCTTGTGTTCTCAGCAAAGCCCCGTATAATTGTTTGTTTTCCATCGTATCTATACAATATTTCTTATCCATAATATATCTCTCTTTTCAAATACTTCTTCTTTATTGTATATTCTCTTCTGTCTACTGTCTACTGTATTTTTTAATATAACAATCTATATCTATCTTTTATCAGGGTTTCACCACACTATAATAATCCTTCTGTAACACCAGTGCTGAATACCGGAACCTGTCTTCCACCATCTGCATGCACTGTTGCAGATACGATTCCTCTTCTGTTCCACCCATCCACACCGATTCTCCGGTCGTTGCGTTATACCGCACCCAGTCTGTCAGAAAACTCTGATCCTTGAACATCACCAGTCCCATATCATCTGACAACATATCTCTTCCTGCCAACAAGCGGGAATCATAGTCAAGTCCCATCAGATTCGATATGGTCGGCAGCAGATCCAGATTCGAACAACATTTCTCCACCTTCAAAGGGAATTCGTCCATGTTCTTCATATCCGCACTCCATATCAGACAGGTATTCCGGTATAATTCAAAGTCATCCTGCTCCACAGCAATTACTTCCATATCCGAATCTCCTGCATCCACCACGGCATCCACATTTTCCTCACACTCCATATGCAACACATAATCCCCGTCTATTGTATGTCCGGTCGCTTTCCGCAATTCATCATAAGCACCTTTCTTCAAGCCATACGGATAATGATCCGGAGCCACCACAAACAAGGTATGTTCCAATTGTCCCTTCTGCTTCAACTGATCGATCAGATACTCTATGGCATATTCCAATTCCTGATTCGCTTCCAGGTAACAGGCTGCATTTTCCGTAAGCTCCATACCTTCTGTCACTTCCCGGTTCTTCACCGCCATGGAATTATACCCATATGTATACGGTAAATGACCGCTCATCGTCATATAGTAAGTATGAAATGGTGCCTTATCCACATATTCATCCGCTGTAATCTCCATCAATTCCAAGTCCGACTCCGGATACATGGATTCAAAAGTAAGTCCCGCCCCAACGGCCTTAAAGGTATATCCCAGTTTCGGATGTGTCTTGGTCCGGTCATAATAATAAGAGTCATGATTATGATACGCATTACAGACATACCCTTTCTGTTGCAACTGGTTTCCCAATGCCATCGGAAGTGCCCCTTCCGACGCATGCTCGAGACTCCAGTCCCCATCCACCGGAATCTGTCCGAGACAGTTCACATACTCCCCATCAATCGTACTCAGATACCAGCTCGGTGTATAGAAATTCTCAAACTGTACCCCCTCTTTCCACATCTGATACAGTACTGGTGTCCGCTCCTTATCAATGATCACATCACTGAAGCTTTCTGCCGTAATATAAATGAGATTATATCCCTCAAACATTCCGGTATACGAATTCTCCGCTGTTGGCGGTACACTCGAAAAATAGGAGTGCATCTCGTTTAATTCTTCATCTGCACTTCCCTTTGCAAGCTCTGCAAAATCAATATTCCATTCATGATACCGGAGTTCTTTCTTTTCAGATATGCTATTCTTCTGCACAGAACCGTTTTCTTTCTTCAAGCCCGCATTCCCTGCAATATTGCCCTTAACATCCTCTAAACCAGAGAGTTCTCTATCCGATCTTCCCTCCTGTGCCAGATCTTCCTTATCACTTCCACCAAGCCATTCTTCCACCCACAGATAGCCTCGGTTCCATTGTCTTTCCGTAATTCCAAGTCCATCACATATATTCTCAGCCATATCCTTGGTCAATGTTTCCGTCATCCCCAATTTATACATGGACTGTTCCGTCCGGTGAAAATGAACCTTCGTATCAAAAGCACTGTGAAACCCGTTCCCTTCGATCAGCAAAATCACCGTTCCGACAACCGGAAGCAGAAGTACGCCTGCTGCATATAATAAACGTTCTCTCCTGCCAACTTGTATATCCTCTCCATCACTCTTCTTGTCAAAGTAAGCATCTGCCACAACATACACGAGCCAGAGCAATATCATACAAAGAATTGCTGCCGCCTTCTCCTTGCCCGCCTGCAGGATCGTGGAAGTAAAATCCATCGCCTGTCCTGCTCCCTTCGTTACGGATTTTAGGGAAAGGAAATTCCCAAATACCTGTTGATAGATAAGCTGCGTTATCCCATATATTATCATCAACAAAAGCAATATCCCTCTTACTACACAGTTCCAACTTCTATGTTTTGTACTGCTTACAAAAAGTACAAAAAAAGAAAAGGGCAGCGCAAACAAGATTCCATTCCACACATTGTCATCCACACTGCCGAATGCCGCAACATGAAACACCACCTCTAACACCATCATAAACAATGGTATCAGCCATCTTGCCTGAAATACAATCTTGCTACGCTTTCCTTTTTCCAACATAACCATTCCTTCTACTATCACATGTGTTTGTAAGCCTGCATTTTCACTATATCCAAACACACTTTTGAAGTCAAGGCTTTCTGTTATTCCTCTTTTGACACATATAACAGCACTCTTATATCAAAATACTGTCCTTCCGTAATCTTCATTATGCCATTATATTTATCTACAATCTCCTGCACATTTTTTAATCCAATACCGGAATGCTGCCGGTTCTTCTTTATATGACGCTTTCCCTCCTGTTGCTCTGCCTCTTTCTTATAGCTGTTCGTAAACCGTAGTTTAAGAATCCCCTGTTCTAATGTAATAAATCCCTTCAATACCTTCTCATCCGTTGCACCTGCTGCCTCGATCGCATTATCAAGCAGATTACCAACAACCACGTTGATATCAAACAGATTCATGATATCTTCCGGAACATTTACTTTCACGTCTACCTCATGTAATTGCTCCCTTGCCTTTTGAAGCAGATAATTCAGCAGACTATCCATCTCTACATTACCGGTTTTCACGATCTCTTCTGAATTGCCAATATAGAGCAGCATATTGTCAATGTAGGATTGTATCTCATTACATTTCCCCTTTCCTGCCATGATCTTGATCTCGCTGAAATGATTCTTCAGGTCATGCCGCAGAGCAGACACTCTTTTCTCATTTTGCGAAATGATCTGGATCTGATGATGGTACATCTCTATCTTTTCATTCAGAAGTGCATTCTCATGTATCTTCTTCAAAGAAGATAATAACTCATTATACAGATAGATCACCAGAAAATTGATCAACAGCAGTCCAATACTCACAACAACGATCGGAATGCCCATAACCTGCCCGCTATATATCATGTACATCAACAGGACAACACTAATGAGTGGCACCAGTACCAGTGGAATCTGCTGTCCTTCATCACGGGTCTTCAGAACCCTTTCTGCCGCCAGCTCACATATCAGATACAGGAAATCACAAAAGACAAACAGAATCTGGTCACTCGTCCCCGCCGCATCTACATAGTTCCGAAACGGAACCGTCGCTATAATATCACATATCATATTCAAAATATAGATACTCGATGCCACCCCGATAATCTTTCGAAAGGATCTTGTATAGAGCGACACAATGATCGCAACACCCACAAATGTATTGATAATATTGACCCATGCCAGATGAAGTCCGAGATAAAATGCCGTATTGATTACATAATACACGCCATATACCAAAAATAACAGCTTGGGAGACTTCTTTTCTGCAAAAAATACTCCCACAAACCGGTAAACAATATATATCCGAAATAAATTAGCAATGATACAAATTATTGTCTCCATCTACATATCTCCATTCTTGAACAACCGTTGTCGCATGGCATTGCGATACGTTCTGCTGATCGTCAACACTTCCCCGTTCTTCAGCTCGATCGAATCGTACGAATATCGGTAAATATACTTACTGTTTACAATATAAGATTGATGAATCATATAAAAGGAGCCCGGCAGCCGGTTATACACATCCTTCAACTGCCCATAGAATTTCTTCATGCCATCCCTCATTTTAATCTGTATGATCCGTCCGACACTGTTAAAATAATAGATATCGTCCATGGAAACCCTGCATATGTCACGCCCCACTGTATATTCAAACTTTTCCTCTTTTCTCCCTAACAGCTTACATGCTAACAGAAAAGCTTCCGCTATCTTCTCTTCCGAAAGCGGCTTGATCAGGAAATCCAACGGCTGTGTCTTGATCAACGGAAATGCATACGATTCCTTGCCAGATATATAAATGATCTGCATGTCGTAATCATTCATCTGTCTTCGCACAAATTCAGCAACCTCAATCCCGGACATGGACAAAAGTTCAATATCTAAAAAAAGGATATCCACATAATAATTATTCTGAAAATCCTTCAAAAGACTTTCCCCACTTTCCCATGCTTCCGTTTCTATCTGTATATTTTCTTCCCGTGCCTTATCCATTACACACTGTTCAATATAAGAACATATAATGGCGCTGTCATCACATATGCCTACGCGATACATCATTTCATGTTCCTTTCATTTCGGATGTCTTCCTGATCCGATTCCTATATAAATGCATCTTAACAAGGTTACGATAAACACAATCCCTGCAATCATCAGAATACTTCTGTAGGTCTGTAATCTATCTCCCAATGCATCATAAAATGTCTCAATCTCATCCTTACACTGGTATCTTTTCCGGTCTGTCATGTTCTTCCACTGTTCGATCAGCGAACTCCACGTTGAAAACTGCGACCATTTTGTCGGAAGCTCAAAATTCGGTAAAACATTCAGGTAGTCCGTGACATAATAACCATGATCCACACTCATATTATGCCGGTTCGACAACAGTTCCATGTATTGTCCCCGATACGCCTCTTCTGTAACCGTAAGCACAACCCCACTAATCTGCTTATGTTCTACCAATGCCCAGTCACCAGTCCCGCTGCTTTGCCGCTGTACGATCAGCATGGATTCCCTACCGGAAAATACCGACCGTATATAATACTCCTTCTCCTGCCACATCACCCGGCATCCGACGATATCCTCACTTCCAAAAAGCTCATCAGCCAGTGTACTGCTTACCACACATCCGTCCTTATCCTGCGTGGGGAGGCTGGCAGTAATGCCAAGCATATCCTGTACCGGAAAGTCCACTGTAACAGCCGATGTCTTTCCTTCTCTTTCGTTGTTCTCTACCGTCTGGTTCCGTTCCACCCAATAGGTTCCTGCCACATACTCTTCATCAGCCATATCCTGATAATCACTCTGCTGCACACATACATATGCATAATTCTTATCCTGCTTATAAGAATCTGTCTCATCCTTATATAAGGGAAATACAATCCCCATACATACAAATGATAACACACAAATCATCCCTGCTGCCATTCCTTTTTTCACATAACCACCTACTTCTCACGCACGGTATCGCCAGCTTCCAACGGTTTATTGGAGTTTATAATAATTTTATCCTTTTGTGACAAGGCATCACTGTCTGCCCCGGCATATTCTGCATTAGAGGTGCCTACCTTGATCTGTACCTTAACAGCTACCAGCTCCGTACCTAACAACGTCTCTTTCTCGCGGGCTGCCAGAACATACTGACTTGCCGCATCAGAACGGATGGCAGAAAGTGGTATGACATATTCGTATTTATCAGAAGTATGCACCATATTAACTAATACAGAATCCCCGATCTGAAAGGAATCACCCGCAACCTGCACCTCTACCGTATACTGGTTAGAACCATCCGTATCTTTATATATCGCAGCAACCGTTCCGGTGGCAGATACCGTTCCATTTTGAACCGTTGCTTTATCTCCGGCCGACACATAATTTTTCTCTGTATCACGGATATGAATTTTTAACGTATATTGATCTGCCTCTTTATTCATCACAAGGACAGCCGCATCCGTTGTCACACAGCCGACCTGCTGTCTTACCTCAGACACCATTCCTCCAAAGGATGCACAGACATTTCCCTCCTTTTGCACTAACTCTTCCAGATATGCAAGCTCCTCATCTGCCTTTGCAATCCGCAGTTCATCTAATGAACGGGCTTCCTCCGAGGAATAGTAACCCTGCAATTTCATGCTTTTCCGCTCTATCTTCTTATTCAGATATGCCTCCTCTACTTCATCCGCATTTAACCGGAACAATATGTCTCCTTCCTGCACAAGCTGTCCCTCCGTTACGCAGATCTCCTCCACCCGAATGCCTGCCGGTATGTAGACCGGAATCTCCTGGCTGCCAGTGACAACAGCATCCGATAAAATGTTGTGTTCTATCGTTCCGGAAGATGCATATTCCGTCTCCACAACCGGTGTCAACACACTGCTTGTACACTTAGATATTATAGTACCCAATACGGCTGCCCCAAAAAACAGACACAACACCCTGATCACAGTGCCTCTCTTCTTCATCGCTGCTCTCTCCTTTCTAATCCTCTGCCGATCCAATCGATATACCATCTGCCAAAATATCCTTTCCTATATAGAAAATCAGTAATGATGGAATACAGCTAAACAACGCAAATGTAAATGCACGCCCGATATTTCCCTCTTCTACATTCGGCAGGTACACCGACAACGGCCACAGATATTTGTCCTTTAAGAACACAACCGGCTGTTCCACAATATTCCAATATTCCAGAAATCCCAGAATAACCGCAGAGATAATACCTTTCCCGGCAATCGGTACTGCAATATGAAGAAAGATCCGGCACGCACCTGCTCCGTCCATTTTCGCAGCCTCCACCACCGACAACGGAACCTGTTCAAATGAACTATACATAATAAATACCGGAAAGGTGGAAAACAACAATGGCAAAATGATCGCCCAATGTGTATTGATCAGTTGCAGCCCATTTAATACGATATACTGCGACAACATCGTTACTTGAAATGGAAGTATCATACAGAACATATATAGTGCAAAGATGCATTTACTCCATCTCTTTCTGCTTTTGGCAAGACCCCATGCCGCAGGAGTTGCAAACAGAAGCTGTCCGATCAGTATGACCACCACAATCTTTATGGAATTCCAGAATAATACATAATATTCCGGTGTATCCAACAACAATTCGATCACATGCTGCAAGGTAGGGTATAGGGGAAGAAAATGCCATCGGACATAGCCATCACTTTCCCTGACAACAGGCTCTAACATCTGATACAATTCTGCCTCCCCCATAAACGTTCCGCAAATCAAAAATACCAGTGGAAGCATCGATAACACTGCCCCACTCCATACAAGTAGTCTGCATACAACACGGATTGCCCATTTACCTTTTTTCCTTAACATTCCACTTTCCTCCTGTTATCAGATGCATGATATCCTTCCATTCCGTAAGCAGCAGAATGCGAAGAATTACGATCATTCCCAAAAATCCAAGTGCCGTCAGAACTGCCCCTGCCGTCAGCTTGCTGATATCTAATTTCAGAAACCAGTTATTAAATACATGCTGCAACTGATATATGTGCATATCCGGATAACCCCCTGCGATTAGATACATTTCCCGGAATATCTTAAAAGAATTAACCATGGATAAAATTGCTGCCACAAATGCAGTTTTCCGGATGTTTGGAAGTGTAATATACCAGATACTTTTGAATTCATCCGCACCATCCACCTTTGCCGCATCATATATTTCCTGTGGAATTGCCGACAATCCGGAGATCCAGATCAGCATGTTATACCCCACATTCTTGAATATAAAGGTTCCAACAAACAACGCAAACGCCATTCTGCCCTCTAGAAAATGAACCGGCTGCAAATGCAGATGTTCCACCAGAATACCATTGATCATACCTGCATCCGAAAACAGTATCTTCCAGACAACTGCCATTGCATTGGAAGGAATCGCCATCGGGATCAGAAATGCAAACCGGATCAGATTCCCAGTCATGCTATACACTTCAATCGACACAACTAGCGAAATCACCATCAGCAGCACTACACTCACAACAACAAACCAGAAATTATTGCCAGCCGCTAATTGAAATGCATCATTATGAAGCACCACTTTGTAATTCGTTATCCCCGCAAATGCACCGAAGCCACCTGTGCGAAACGACCGTATTATCACATCAAGCAATGGAAAGATTACAAATGCGAGAACACCTGCTAACCCCGGCACAACAAATCGCTCCATATCCCATTTTCTCATATCTGCCGCTCCTCTCTAGGTCTCTGCAAACTATTCACTCAGATACACGCCTAACAGATTGTGGATTGCCTGATAAGTATCTTCCATTGTACATTTGCCATCCATATAGTCCGGCATCTGCTCCTTAATGATCTCCTCAACCTTTGCATCCATATGGATCGGTACTGTCAGGCTTTTCAATGCCGCTAAGTACTCGTTCATATCCTCGTCCGTTGTGAAATACGCAAAAAGCACATATTTGTTTCCCCCTACTTCTTCTACTCCGCCCGGCGTTCCCATCTGAAGCATTTCCTCATTCCTCATAGAAACCGCATCCAGATTCACACAATTGCCCTGTCTGACATGCACACTATCCCCGTAATATTGTTTCTGAATATCGGTACTGAACATGTAACGGACATACTGCTTTGCCGCATCTGTTTCCTTGCTGTTTGCATTTATAGAGAAAATGAGAGTAGGAATATAGACATTGCCCTCTTCATTTGCCCATATATGGTAAATGTAATCCTGGTTTGCCGATTCCTCGCCATTGTTCCCCACTAAGACATCATGCCGGATACTGTAAAACTTCCATGCCTGCACTACATTATCCATATTGGAAAATGCAATTCTCTGACCCGAATACTCTCTGTTATAAAGCGGCGTCATGCATAGACTGTTAATATCCTTTCCCTGTACATAAGATCCGTTCTCATTGATCCAGTTTGTGATCTCCTCCTGTGTTGTGCGTTCCATCTCCACATCATACAGTTTCTTTAATGCATTTAAGAATTCCTTCAACTTATTCGCATTATAATTTCCCTCTGCATCTATAATTTCTGACGCATATAGCGGATATAGCACATCAAAAAATGCCTCCCACTCATACAGATTCAGGTCGTTGCCGTAATTCGGTGTAGGCTGGCTCTGTATGTATGCGATCAGATCATCCACATCTTTTATTCCCTCTATCTCAGAAGCAGGTCCGACCAATGTGGTAAACTGAACCTTAGATGGCAGCGCATAGACTCCTTCTTCTGTCTGATATGCTTCGAGTACATTTTGCAGACAATCCGGCTCGTCCTCTTGTATCATGGTTTTCACCCCGGACAATTCCAGTAGCACACCCGAAGCCACATAATCCCGTATATTCAATCCATCCATTACGATTACATCCGGTCCCTGTCCCGCTAATAGCTGCGTGTTTAATGCACTTACCGCTACCGATATACCGCTTTCGTCCTCTATTCCCCATGTATAGTGAACCGTTATATCTTTGTTATTATTCTGAAATACATCGATCATCATCTCTATGCACTCCGCATAATACAAAGAATATACAGTTATCTCTGTCTGCTGCGATACCTCCGTCCTGCCATCCTCTTTCTTATCCGAATAGGCAACCACCCGCTTTTCATCATCAACCGAACAGATCGCTATTACCTCCGGTGCCACATGCTCTCCTCTCACAACATATCCATACAGAATATCTGACTTTGTCTTGTACGCATTATCTGTATTATCCGTAAGGCAGGTGATCTGTTGACTGGATGTATCATACATATACAACCCATTTTCAAGTGCAATGCAAAGCGTTGTATCATCCGCATATTCCATCACCTTTCTGCAGCTTAAAACATCTGCACCTGATCGTTCCTGCGTATTCCGGATATCTTCTCCATACAGCTTGGAAAATGTCATATCTGCTCTAACCTTTTCTCCGTTATCCGCATCTAAGATACGAATTCCGTTATCGTCCAAAACCGCCATTTCCTTGTCATTTACACAGAAATCAAGCAGATTGGAAACATTTAGGGTATATAACAGATCCGTTCCGTATACCACTATCTCTTTTCCGTCATAAATATACGTCTTGCCATTATTACATTCCATGCTTACAAGCTCTGCGACATCTAACGATACACTTTCTCCGTTTTCCTCTCTCCATAGATTGCAGGAAATGACCGCTCCTGTCTCATCCATCGTCTCATAGCCAATAAGCATCTGTCCCTGCTCGTCTAACTGTACACAACACACATTTTCATTTACCCCATCAGCAGAAAAGGTCATGGAGATATCCTTTGTCTTCCATGTCTCTCCATCTGCCGAAGTGTATTGACGGATTGTTTTGCTCTGCCCCGCATTATCCACCTCTCCAAAAACATAAATCTCCTTGTCATATTGTGTCACTCCCAACACCCGGTCTAATTCCTCAATCGTTCCTAGTGTATGTGCCTGGTATCCCAAAGTCTCTGTCTTTGTTTCTTTGTCTTTCCCGCAGCCAACTAACATTGCAAGACTTACCACCAGAATATACAGCCACATGCCTCTCTTGCCAATTCTCATAAAACCACCTCTTATTTATTGTAAAATGATTCCTGTCTGCAATTCTAGCATGAAGCTTCCATCTCTCCCGAAGTTTGTCAAAAACAACCTCACTTTTGTCAAAAACAACTTTGCCATCTTCTATACACCACGATCAATCTTTACCCACATTCCACCTTTTTTTGTGCTATAACCATATATTTCAGAAAGATCCATATCTAAGATTACTCTTTGTCCTCGAATTTCATAAATTCTTTCTTTCAAATATTCTTCTGTAATATCAATTACAGCAATTTCTTCTTTCTTTTTTTCTT
>ERZ1034925.688-NODE-688-length-13730-cov-6.796709_pt1 | contig 13730 bp, 12 predicted proteins | sample MGYA00520687_ERZ1034925 | MGnify/ENA primary metagenome ERZ1034925 (study PRJEB33766, sample SAMN09781758) | gut metagenome | biome: gut microbiome | host: Homo sapiens | place: Madagascar | study: EMG produced TPA metagenomics assembly of the PRJNA485056 data set... | reverse complement strand
GTTTCCACCGGGGCGGACTCAGCGGTGGCGGGGGCTTCTGCGGTGCTCTCGGCGGGGGTGGATGCCGCAGCACCGCACCCTGCCAGCAGCGCCGCCGCCAAAATCAAGGAGATGAGCTTGGTGTTTTTTGCTTTCATTGGGGGTTCCTACTTTCCTTTATATATAGGGCGCGTTTTTGGGAGGTGGCAAGCCGGGAATGGGATATAGCCGGGCGGTTTCGGCGGGCATTGTCTGCCCGCTGGCTCACAGCTTCTCCACAAACACAAACTGCCCGAGAGGGACATTCCCCATCGGGCAGAATGTATCGCTCTTAGCCGTTCAGGGTGTCGATAGCGGCCTTGGTGTGCGCAACGTACAGCTGCTGAACGTCGGCAATCTCGCCCAGACCGGCAATCTGGGTGTCCACGCTATCAAAGCAGCCTGCGGCGTTGAACTGGCTCAGCCAGGAATCCTCGTCCGCACCGGCCATATCGTTGTTGGCGTGGTCACCGGCAACCACCATCAGCGGGCGCAGCACAACCTTGGTGTAGCCGGCCTCCTTGACCTTCTCAATGACGGCCTCGCAGGCGGTGTCCTCCGGCTCGCCCTCCACGGTGCCGATGAACACATTGTCATAGCCGAGGGTCTGCATCGTGGTCTGCATCTGGCTGTAGCTGACCTTGGCAGTGTGGGAGGTGCCGTGGCCCATAAACACAAAGGCGGTGCCGTCCGCAGCGGCAGCAGCGGCATCCTCATAACCGGCGGCCTTGACGGCCTCTGCCGTGATGGCGGCGGCTACGGCCTCCTTGTCCTCGTTGATAACGGTGGCATCGCTGCCAACCTCGCCCAGCAGGGGCTCGGCAATGGCAACGCTCTCGAACTTGTCCTTATACTGGTCAATGGCCTCGCACATCTCGTCATACTCGGCACCGTGCATCAGGTGGGTAGGCTGGACAACCAGATTCTTGACACCGTTGGCCACAGCGCGGTCAAGCGCCTGCTGCATATTGTCAATCTTCTCGCCATCGCGGGCCTGCACATGGTTAATGATAATCTGCGCGGTGAAGGCGCGGCGGACGCTCCAATCGGGGTACGCGGCCTGCAGGGCATCCTCAATGCCTTTGATGTCCGCGGCGCGGCTGCCGTTGAAAGAGGTGCCGAAGCTGACAACCAGCAGCTCATTCTCGCCGATGTCATCCGCGTTGCGGGGGTCATCCTCGGCGGCATCGCCGGTGTCACGGCCAAAGTAATCGGGGTCAGCGTTTTCGCCCTCGACCAGCTCCTTCTGGGCATCGGTCAGGGCATCCCATGCGGCCTTGGCGGCCTCGCACTGGGCGTCGGTATCGTCATTGCGCTCCTGCACATAGATGGCGTCAATCAGGTCTGCACAGTTCTTCGCGGCCACTTCGTCTGCATCCCCTTCTTCTGCTGTTGCCTCGCTGACAGCCTCGCTCTCGGTGGCGGTGCTTTCGGCAACGCTGTCGGTGGTTGCGGCGGTGCTACCGCAGCCGGCCAGCAGGGCGGTGGTCAGGGCCAGGGCCGCCAGCACGGCGGCGGGCTTCTTGTAGTGGATTCTTCTCATTGTGTTTTGCTTCCTTTCCTTTTTTATGGGTGCGGGAGAGGACAGCAGCGGCCGCGGCGCTCACGGCGTGTTGCCATAAGAACACGCAAATAAGCCCACAATAAAAACGAGGCCTTTTTGTGTGCAGAATGGCAACACAAAAAAGCCCCGTAGTTTGGCAGGTTCTTTGCGGTACAACCAATTCCTCGTGATTTGGAGCTGTTCGCCCCCGTACCCGGCAGTGGGCAGGTTTCCTGGCTGAAAGATCAACACCCGCCGCCGCCTTCCCGAGCTAGGCTCAGTGACCGGCGCATACGCACCCTGGCGGCAGATTCCCTTATCACAGTGACGAGATCGTACAGGATTTGCACCTGTTTCCCTTTTACCCTTTTCTGTGCGCGCAGCCGCGTACAAAAAGGCACCTACTGTCGTATTCAGTTTTACGTTGGTAGTATACCACACACAGCCCAGAAACGCAAGAGCCGGTTTTCGACGTACAGGCACCTTTCGGTAACTGCTTGCACGGCGGGTTCGTCTACCTTATAATATAGCTAGACAAGACGCACAAGGAGAGTGAATACGCCATGATTTTGCAGACCGGCTTCCGCACCGATATTCCGGCCTTTTACAGCGCATGGTTTGTCAACCGGCTCAAGGCCGGTTTTGTGCTGGTGCGCAACCCCTACAGCCCGCAGGCTGTGACACGGTATGAAATCAACCCGGATGTGGTGGATTTGATAGGCTTCTGCACCAAAAATCCCGGGCCCATGCTGCCACATATGGATTTGCTGCGCCCCTATGGGCAGTATTGGTTTGTCACCATCACCCCCTATGGGCCGGAAATTGAACCGCACGTGCCCCCTGTGGAAGCTGTTTTGCGGGATTTTATCACACTTTCCGAAATGGTCGGCGTGAACTCTATCGGCTGGCGGTATGACCCGATTTTTCTTTCCGATGTCTACACGGTCGAGCGCCACCTTGCCGCATTTGAACATATGGCCGCGAAACTGGCCGGGCACACGAAAACCTGCGTCATCAGCTTTATTGATTTGTATGAAAAGGTGCAGCGCAATTTTCCGGAGGTGCGCCCTGTCCCCCGCGCCGAGCGTGAGCGGCTGGGCCGCGCCTTTGTAGAGATTGGCCAAAAATACGGTATGACCATCCGCCCCTGTGCCGAGGGCAACGATTTGGCGCGCTTTGGCGCAGACTGCCGCGGCTGTATGACCGCCGAAACCTTTGAGACTGCGCTGAACCGCCGCCTGAAATTGCCCCCGCAAAAATCTGCCCGCAAGGAGTGCGCGTGCTATCTCACTGCAGACATTGGCGCCTACAACACCTGCGGCCACCTTTGCCGCTATTGCTACGCCAACTACAGCAAGGAGCTGGTCGCGCAGAATATGCGCCAGCATGACCCGCAGTCTCCGTTTTTAATTGGCCACAGTCAGCCCGGAGATGTGATACACCAAGCCAAGCAGGAAAGCTGGCTGGTTGACCAAATCAGTATGATGGAGCTATTATAATCCCAATGCCCGGCCCCCCGCCGCGGCATTATTTTTTTGATGAAAATTTGTCGGTTTAGGAGTGGGGTGGGCTATTCTGATACATGGTAGTGATTTTTTTCTCTACGCCAACCTGGTATGTGCCGTACTACCCGCCGCCACGCAGTAGGGGCCGGGCACGCCCGGCCCGCGGGTTTTCTGTAAGCAGCATTTGGCGGGTAAGCACCCGGGCGGAGCAGAGCCCCGCCCCTACTGACAGGCTAACCCATCAGCGGCCAGCCAACCCACAGTTATACTTGCCGTTGATACATCGTTGCCATTTCAACATACGTATTATCCTATTTGTATTTTATATTCATTTTGTACAGTTTGTAGCGTATATGGTATGTAAATTACTCATTTATTTTAAGTGCTGCCCCTCTCCCCTACCTCTTTTCTCACACACCAACTTTTTTTCATGAAAAAAAGTTGGTGTCCTTCCCTTCCCGACAAAACTCGCTTTCAAAAAAAGAAATCCTTTCAAAACCAGCCCATATTCAGCATACGTTTTGTATTTTATTTCTTATAATGTCCAATATGTATTTTGTAATGTTCTGAAAAAAAGTCGGTTTGCCTCCAGCATTGTTTTTCTCCGTCTGTAATATATTCACGTATTATCGTATAATATTTATATCCTTTCTTATTCTTTTTGCCAAAGAAAAAAAGTCTGTTATCGCTTATTTAAAAAAAACTGTCAGTTTGCCTTCAAACCCCATCAATACTCCCCTTTTCTTTTCCTTCCACCATACAAACCGACTTTCTTTCCGTAAAATTTATTTTCCTCGCCACTATAAGCCGACTTCTTTCATCTATTGCGAAAGAAAACGGTATTTGCTTCTTCCCTGCCCGGTCCAGCCGCAGTATAGAGGGAACCGACTTTTTTTCAGCTATAAACAGACTTTTATTCCCACCAAGAAAACTGAAAAAATGTCGGTTTTGCTATGAGAAAAAGTCGGTTCCGGAATGAAAATAGGTTTGTTTTGCAATGAAAGAAAGTCGGTTTTGGCAAGAAAAAAAGTTGGTTTCTTCTATATATAAATAAAAATATAAATTATAAGAGAATAAGTAAGTAAAGAAGAAAACATAAAAATGAAAAATAGTTGACAAAGCCATAGCTTCCCTTTATTATACTTATATGTGGTAGTGTGCAGATTTGTGCGCAAAGTGCTGAGGAAAGGACAACCCGAGTGGAAACTGCTTCGGGCCGTGACCATTTATGAAAGAAAACAACGCAGCAAAAAACAATGACAACAATGAGGTCGAGGTTGTAACCGGCGAAGTCCTCGACCATACGCTGGCAGTTGACCCGGCAAGCAGCAAAAGTCTTTCCTTTGGCTCTTTTGTTACGAAATCTAACGATTTGATTCAAAAGACCAAGTATTCCCTTCCCCGCACCGAACAAAAAATCCTGTTTATGCTGCTGTCCAAAATTGACCAGAAAAAGGATAAGGATCCGTCAAAAACATACACGCTGACCTTCTCGGAGTTTTCCAAGCTGACAGGCGTCAACGCGATGGACCCCGGCTACATCAACTATCTGAAGGACACTGTGCAAAGTCTGGAACGCCGCGACTTCTGGGTAGTTCTGCCGGATGGACGGTACAAAAGTATGTCCTGGCTGGACCGCGGCACGGTGGTGGACACCCGCGATAAAACCATCAGCATCCGGTTCAACCGGGATTTGTGGCCGCAGGTGGCCCAGCTGACCAGCAACTACACGTCCTATTCCATCGAGTATCTGCTGATGATGAAGTCAACGTACAGTATGCGTGTGTACGAAATCATCCTTTCCTATGACAACGGAAGCCGCAACTACGGCTATAACAACGGCCTTGTTTTTGAGCCGGTGACGGAAGAAATCCTGAAAAAGTTCCCCGATATGCGCAATGAGCTGAAGGGCTACAAATATAAGCGCTTTAAATGTGATGAGCTGCGCAGCCTGCTTTCTGTTCCCACGCCGGAGGAGCGCGGCCGCGGCAAAAAGAAAAACAGCGATGAACCGGCAAAATATAGCCGCGAGAAAACGCTGGATGAGAAATATCCCACCTACTACGATTTTGATAAACACGTTTTAAAGCCGGCGAAAAAAGAAATCAACGAGATGACCGACCTGTGGGTGGAGTACATCCCGGTTCGCATCAAGGGCACGCGCAAATATGAATACCTCTATTTCTTCATCAAATACAAATCGAAGGATGAAATGAAAAAAGTGCGGGCGTTCCACGATTCCAACGCGGGCCCGGATGGAGAGGTTGTAAAAAAGCCACGGAAAACAAAAAGAAAAAATGTCGGTTTTACGGCCGGAGAGAACGTATCTACGCCGCTTCCCGACGAAATCCTGACGATGTCCTATGTGATGGCGCGGCATGAGCTGGAAAGCCGCATCCAATATTTTTCTTATGAAAAAAAGTTGGTTTCCGATGAAAAAAACATCCTTGCAGATATTCTTACCTACACATCCAAGCTGCTGACAAACCAGAAAAAGGCAGCTCAGGCGGAAGAATCGCTCGAGGCGCTGAACCGGATTATCAAAAACAACGGCGACCTCAAGCTCTGGGTGCTGGGTATGGAAGAAAAATTCAAGGATATGCTGCAAAAAGCGACTGAAAAAAAGTCGGCTCAGTATTACCGCGTGGTGGTTTACAACGAACTGATTGACAACTCGGCCGCTACCGTGATGGCCGGGCAGCGAAAAGCCGAACAGCTGGACGGTAAGAGCGCGATGCGGGTGGATATGTCCGTATTTGACGATGAGTAAATATGGCGAAACGGCAACGATGAATGAACGCCAGTAAGGGCGGCACAGAAAACGGAATCCCCTGTTTTCTGTGCCGCCTGTTTTATATAAAAAGTGGCAACGATGAACGAACGACAAAATTGTGCTGTTTTTATTGACAGTATACAAAAGGAAAGGTATAATAGAAGCAACAAAACAGCATCGGAGACGTGACAAAAACGGCAACGATGAATGAACGACAGTGACACGGCATGGAAAGGCTGGGTACATATGGCATATTGCATTACGGTTTGTATGCAGAAAGGCGGCGTCGGCAAAACCACGCTGACCATTAACCTTGCTGCCTGTATGGCAAAGCAAGGCAAAAAGGTTCTTGTGGTGGATACTGACCAGCAGGGCGATTTGACAAGCACGGCCACGGAATATTCTGTTTCCACCGGCCATTTCGCCAAAAAAGGCGTGTATGATATGATTCACGCGCATGATATTGCGGTTGCGGCCAACTATGTCTCCCACACGCAGTATGAAAACATTGATATTATCCCGGCAAACGCCAACACGCCGCTGGTCCCCGGACTGATTGAAATGTCGGCAACGGCCTCCAACGGGACCATCAACAAGTATGAGATGCTGGCGCTCTGCCTGTGCGAGATTGCCGACAACTACGATGTGATTCTGATTGACACTCCGCCGAACCAGGGGCTGCTTGTGCAGAACGCGCTGTATGCAAGCGATGCCGTGCTGATTCCGATTCACAGCACCTACTACAGCCTACAGGGTCTGGGCGAAATGCTGCGCCTTTTCTTTGAGCTGGAAAAGACGGCGGATACCGAAATCAACGTGCTGGGCGTTGTGCTTAGCATGGTAAAAAGCCGTGTGGCCATGAACGATTGGCTGCAGGATAACCTTGACGAAAAAATGCGCGACAACGAGCTTTACAAGCATTTTGGCATTGATGAAACAAAGTTCTTCAAGAGCACCATCAGCAACAATCAGGCGATTGTGGAAGGCGAAATTATGGGCCCGGCCATCTTTAATGTATCGGATAAACGCAAGTCAACGGGCGGCAAGAAGAAAAGAGAAACCGGAGTTTACAAGGCAGCGAGCGAGTATATGAGCCTGTGTGATGAAATTCTGGCAAAAATCGGCGAGGAGGACTGAACGGCATGGGCAGACTGGACAAGCTGAAGAAGAAATCGGCGGCGCGCACAGAGGCAATGGACGAGGCGCAGAATCGCATTACCGCGCAGAGCATCGTAAAGAGAGTGAACGATGTAGAGCCGGAGCGTCTGGATCTGGCTATGATTGTGACCAACCCAGACAATGAGCTCTACCGCACCGAGGATACCGAGGAGGAGGTCAAAAAGCTGGCGGATAACATCCGTATGGTCGGCCTTCTGCACAATCTGGTGGTCTGCAAATGCGAAAGCGGTGAAAACAAGGGTAAATATGAGCTGCTTTCCGGCGAAAGACGCTACAAGGCGTTGAGCTATCTGGTGCAGGAGCACTCCACCGATGAGAATGCGCCGGATTGGAACCGGCCCTACTGCATCAAGCTCGAGGGCCTGAGCGAGGTGGAAAAAGTTGTCTATCTGGACACCGCAAACCTGATGGTGCGCGGCGGCTTCGGCAACGAAAAAATTGCGAGAAAGGCAACCGTCCGTTTTGTTGAAAACCTACAGAAGCCACCTTTTAATATGACGGAACAGGAAGCCAAAAAACAGCTGAAAGAGCTGAGCCCGATGAAGCCCAGAACGATTGACAAGGGATTATCCATTGAAAAAAATCTGGTGCCGGAGCTGAAGGCGTTGCTGGATGATGGCATCATTACCCGCACGGCGGCGGAAAGCTATGTGAACCTTACGAACGCCGAGCAGAAATCGGCTGCGGAAACTTTTGCACTGGCGGAAACGATTGAGCCGCAGTCCCGGCGCGAAAAGGCCAAAAAGCAGCTTGCAGGAGGCCTGCGCGATGTGCTGGACAGCAATGACCTGACCCAGAGAACCGACATTCTTTCAGCAACAAAAAAACTGGTGGAGGAGCTCTGCGAAAAGCCGACCAACGCCCAGAAGAAAGAAAAAACCAGCTATGGCCGCGACAGTGTTGTGATTGGCGAGCAGGTTCCGGCTGTCACCAAAAAGCTGCGGCGGCTGGAAAAGGCACTGAACGCGGATGGCGGGCTCAGCATTATTACCGCCCGCAGCGTTGAGGAACGGCAGGCATATATCCAGAATCTGGATGAGCTGATTGCGTTGGCCGATACCATCCGCCAGAACATCCAGAGTACGATGTGAGTATGGCAAGGGAAAAAATAGTCATTCGCCTGCTGCCGGAGCTGTACGAGGTTCTGGAGCGTTACGCGGCATGGTCGGACAAAAAGGTGGCCGCGCTGATTTCCGAAATTCTGCACGAACAGTGTGAGGCTGCGCGCAGGGCAGGGGAGAGTGCAGGCTGCAGGCGGTACGTCCTGAACCGCCTTGGGGTGGAGATGATTCCCACAAACCGCAACAAGGCCAAAAGCAGCACCGGGCAGATTTCGGTGCGGCTCAGCAGGGAGGACATGGAAACGCTGAACAGCATCACCCGGAACAACCCGGAGGGTTTACGAATTGTTAATGGCGAGGTAACTTATACATATCGTAAAATAATTCCTGGGATGCTGCTCAATAATGAGATATTCAGTGGGCTGTTTCACACGTAAATATTGATGCTACTATCGGGTCGATGCTTGGCATTGGCCCGATGATTTTTGTACAGGAAGGGGGGAAGGGAAGTGTTTCTGGTGGAGTAGAGCCCGCCCCCTACAAAGGCAAGCCGTAAGCGTCGCTCACTCATTCATGCTTTTATAGTTTTCGCCCCAGCTCCACATGGCGTCAAGGATAGGCTTCAGGCTGCGGCCAAGGTCGGTCAGGGAATACTCCACCCGGGGCGGTACCTCGGCGTATACCTTGCGGTGCACAAGGCCGTTTGCCTCCATTGCACGGAGCTGGACGGTCAGCACCTTCTGGGAGACATTGCCCACGGACTTTTTCAGCTCACCAAAGCGCTTGGTGCCGGTCATCAGGTCGCGCAGAATCAGCACCTTCCATTTATCGCCAATCAGGGTCAGGGTAGTTTCTACCGGGCAGGCGGGCAGCTCCTTTTTTTTCACTTCATCCATAGCAACAACCTCCAAAATTTTATTAAAGGCCCGAAGGGGCGGAAAATGCAGCCGCGGCGCATTGGTTCCCTTGCGGTAACGGTGCAATAGTTCCCATTTAGTAACTACAGCACAATATAGTGCCTACTTCATAAATGGGCTGTACAGTGATAGTATAATGCCAACGAAAGAAAAACGCAAGCTTTCGCAGAAAAAACCATTTTGGAGGTACCTATCATGAACAAAGTTGTTGAATTTCTGAACGCAAACCCTGTGCAGTATCTGGCAACCGTCGGCCGCGACGGCAAGGCAAAGTGCCGCCCCTTTATGTTCGCCGGCGAGATGGACGGCAAGCTGTGGTTCTGCACCAACAGCACCAAGGACGTCTACAAGGATATGCAGCAGAACCCGGAGATTGAGATTTCCGTTTCCAGCCCCGAGTATGCGTGGATTCGCCTGCATGGCAAGGCTGTGTTTGAGAACAATATGGCCGCTAAGGAGATGTGCATTGCCAACCCCATTGTGAAGGGTCAGTACGGCGAGGCCACCAACCCGATTTTTGAGGTGTTCTATCTGGAAAACGCCCACGGTCTGATTGCCGACTTCTCCGGCAACCCTCCCTACGAGTTCTGATTCATAGCCAGAGATACCGCTGATTGAAAGGATGCTGCGCGTATGCAAAACCAGGATTATCTGAAGTTGCTAGTGGAGCAGCTGCACTCCACCACCGTGGCCACCCTTGGCGCGGACGGGCACCCGCAGACTCGTGTGATTGATATGATGCTGTGGGATGCACAGGGCGTGTACTTCCTGACGGCGCGCGGCAAGGCGTTTTATGCGCAGCTTATGGAGCAGAAGTTCATCGCGTCACAACCTTGACGCAGGCCGACGCCCTGGGTACAATATTCCTAGAATCAATCGGTGAGGTGAAAGCGATGCAATACACACAGCATTATGATTCCCCCTTGGGCGGCATCCTGCTGGCGGCGGATGAAGTTGGCCTGACCGGGCTGTGGTTTGACGGCGCAAAATACTTTGCGGCAGGGCTGGACCCGGCGTATCGGGCCGAAGCTACACCGGCCCTTTTGCAGGCAAAACGCTGGCTGGATATCTACTTCAGCGGGCAGGAGCCGGATTTCACCCCGCCGCTGCACCCCTGCGGCTCGGCCTTCCGGCAGGAGGTATGGGCGCTGCTGCGTCAGATTCCGTATGGGCAGACCACAACCTACGGTGCATTGGCCGCCCGGCTGGCGGCGGAACGCGGCCTTGCCAAAATGTCCGCGCAGGCCGTGGGCGGCGCGGTCGGGCACAACCCGATTTCCCTCATCATACCCTGCCACCGCGTTGTCGGCACAGACGGCAGCCTGACAGGCTACGCGGGCGGCATTGACAAAAAAGCGCGTCTGCTGACGCTGGAAAAAGATAAAAAAATTTGAAAAAATAGCGCCGAAAGCCGAAATTTGCAAGGGCTTTGCAAGAACGGGTGTGCTATACTGTAGCTGACAGATAGCAAAAAGTGCACACTGGGTGTGTCCTCGTTCAAAAGGCAAAGTGACTATGAAAAACGATACCAACAACCAACCGGGCTCTGTGGGAATGGGGCTGCGTTTTTCAGCGCACTGTTGGCGGCGCTGAGCTTTTGCACCAGCTTTGGCAGTGTGGCCGTTATGGCGGAGGAGGCTGCCCCCCGCCGCAGAGACAGTGCAGCCGCTGACGGAGGAACCGGCGCAAGCGGAAAGCAGCACCGTCCCCGCCACGCCGCAGACACCTGCCAGGGAGCAGACCGGCTCTGCCGCACAGACTACCGCCCAGAGCGCGGCACCCATCCCGAACACCTCGGATGCCTTCCCGCTGGTGCCGGTGCTTCTGCTGCTGGCCTTCAGCGCCTGCGGCCTTACCATAGCCGTAGTGCTCTCCCGCAGACGCAAGCGGTAAAACGGAAACACAATGCTGTATGCCCCAACCGCACAATAATTGCGGTGGTTCTGTAGGGGCCGATGCCCACACCGGCCCGCGGGATGCCGTATCCCCCTTCAATAATCAAAAAAAGACGATGACAGGAAATCTCCTGCCATCGTCTTTTTTGTTTGGGATTTTCCGGGTCAATCCTGCTTTTTGTCCTCGTCAGAATCAACCTTTTCCAGAAACGCATCCACAAAGGCGTTCTCTACCTTTTTATAACCGCCGACCACGCTGTCCTCGATTTTCTGGTAGGCGCCGGTGACCTTTTTCGGCCATACCACCGGTTTTCAGTGAGCTGTTCTCCTCCAAAAAGGTGTCCTCAAACTTGTGACAATATCAAGGCACTACTTTATGCGCAATGGAAGAAGGCGATTAGGAACTCACATTTGAGAGGTTGCAAAAACAGTATGTAGGCTAAGAAAACCATAGTACAGCAATTTCAATACCATATGCGATTTGTTTGAAATATCAAGAGCCTGTTTAATGAATGCGGCTTTGGTACGTGCATTTTTTGTAAACATATGGATAATATATTGAAAAGCTATGGCTTTTGTGATAAAATTTAATCTGTATATTTAGGAATATACACTTGGAATGGAATCCTGTATATTTATTGTCAAAATAGTTACAAGAAGGCAGAATTCATTGGTTTTGGGGAGGCCACTTTGAAAAGCCGCTGTTTTGATTCACAAAAATCAACAAAATACCAAGAACATGGTGTGCTTTACTGTGATTTTGTTGCGTATAGCATATAAAAGAATTTTGAGGATGGGGTAGAGAATGAAGTCAAAGAAAAATGTACAGCACGTTTACTTAGTAGGTGCTAAGTCTATGGGAGCCTACGGAGGATACGAAACGTTTGTATATAAACTTACAGAGTATCACCAGAATAAAGACAATATTAAGTATCACGTTGCTTGCAAAGCCAATGGCGATGGGTGTATGGATGAGAGCAAATTTGAGGGCGTAACTAAAATCAATGACCATGAATTTGAACTTCACAATGCACACTGCTTTAAGATTGATGTTCCACAAATTGGTCCTGCACAGGCAATCTATTATGACGTGGCTGCGTTGAAAGCTTGCTGTGAACATATCAAAAAGAATCGCATTTCCCATCCTATCGTTTACATAATGGCTTGCCGAATTGGACCATTTGCTAGGCATTTTTATCACGAAATCCATAAACTTGGCGGCACGGTTTACTTGAATCCAGACGGCCATGAATGGATGCGGACAAAATGGAGCGCTCCGGTTCGCAAGTATTGGAAAGAATCAGAACACTTAATGGTTAAATATGCGGATCTTGTCATCTGTGACAGTAAGAATATTGAAAAATATATTAAAGAGGAATACGCCAAGTATAATCCGGAAACAACTTTTATTGCATATGGCTCGGAGACTGCATCTTCGAATTTAAAAAACAATGATCCGAAATATGTGGACTGGCTTAAAAAACATAATCTTCGTGATGGCGAGTTTTATATCAGTGTCGGACGTTTTGTTCCGGAAAACAATTTTGAAACAATGATTCGTGAGTTCATGAAGAGCAAATCTACAAAAGATTTTGCCATTATCACAACGAGTAATGATAAGTTTTTGAAAGAATTGGATGAGAGACTACATTTCTCATCAGATAAAAGAATCAAATTTGTTGGAACTGTATATGATCAGAAACTGCTGAAGAAAATCAGGGAAAATGCATATGCGTATTTTCATGGACATTCTGTTGGAGGAACAAATCCATCATTGCTTGAAGCACTTGGAAGTACAAAGGTCAACCTGCTGTATGATGTTGGGTTTAACCGGGAAGTTGCAGAAGATGGGGCACTTTATTGGACTAAGGAAGAAGGCAACCTGACAGCGTTGATAGATAAGGCAGATACATTAAACATAGATCAGATTAACCAACTGGGAGAAAAAGCAAAAAATAGAATTCGTCAAGAGTATAAATGGGAGTATATTTGTGAGAAGTATGAAAAAATATTTACAAATTTCAGATGATTCTGTCGCAATTTTACTGGCAACTTATAACGGGGAAAAGTACATAGAGGAATTACTGGAGTCTATAATAAAACAATCCTACGGAAATTGGATGCTGTTTATACGTGATGATGATTCATCAGATGAAACCGTTCAAATAATTAATAAGTATGTAGAACTATATGGCGACAAAATTTTAATAGTGGATAGCCGAAAGATAAAAGCAAAGGGAGCGAAAAATAATTTTGCTCTTTTACATAAATGGGTTACAGAACAATATAGTTTCAATTACTATATGTTTTGTGATCAAGACGATGTCTGGCTACCTAAAAAAATAGAAAATGCAATGCGCGAGATGAAAAGAAACGAGCAAATGCAGAGGGAACCCATTTTAATACATACAGACTTAAAAGTGACAGATGAAAAACTAAACGTTATAAGTGAATCATATGTTAATTATAGGTCCATTAAATACGATGTTAGGGATATTAACCATTTGCTAATCCAGAATAATGTCACAGGATGTACAATGCTCTGGAATAAACAATTAAATAATCTGGTGGGTGATATGACATCGGATGAAGTGGTTATGCACGATTGGTGGATTGCACTTGTTGCATGCTTGTTTGGAAAAATAGTTTACTTAAAAACAGCGGATATATTATACAGACAACATGGAAATAATACAGTGGGTGCGACCCAAGTAAATTCATTCGAGTTTATAATCAGAAGATTGAAAAATATTGAGCATGTGAAATATACGTTACATGCTCCGATTGAACAGGCAATACTGTTGAAGAATAATTATTCAGAAAGTATATCAAAAAAAGA
>ERZ1034925.683-NODE-683-length-13796-cov-8.676152_pt1 | contig 13796 bp, 9 predicted proteins | sample MGYA00520687_ERZ1034925 | MGnify/ENA primary metagenome ERZ1034925 (study PRJEB33766, sample SAMN09781758) | gut metagenome | biome: gut microbiome | host: Homo sapiens | place: Madagascar | study: EMG produced TPA metagenomics assembly of the PRJNA485056 data set... | reverse complement strand
GAATTAGATGATTTGCCGACTCCATACAAGTTTGATGTTATTGATTATAAAACTTTAACCCACGAGGGAATGAAAAATAGTATAAACTCTGATGGTATACTTTTTTATCAGCGTCATTAGTATCTAACTTATTGATTTGTATTTGCACTATGAGTTTTTTGATTGTTAATCCTTTTTTGTAATTAAGAGAAAAGACTGGGCACATATCCCATTGTCATTAAATATGTCTATACTTGGGTTTGACGGGGTGCTAATTTGCTCGCTTCTACCTACTTTTATTAATATTTGTAACAAAAAGTCAATTATTTAAAATATAATTACTTTATATATATACGGGGAATTTTGGGGAATAATGATGATTGCAAGTAAAGTTTTAAAAACTATATTACCGCATACTTATTTTATGAGAGGTCTTAAAGGAAGACCTATTAATGAAGTTTTACATGAAATAACAACTCTTTCTAAATCTTCACATAATGTTTGTCAAGATATTAAATTAGCAAGCAAAAAAACTAGATTTGAACAGTTTTTTAAACAAAATCATACTCCAGCATTAGAAGATATGGGTAGAGTGGATAATCAAAAGTGGGACTTATTAGAGCAACTTTGTTCAAGACAAGGACTGAAAACAAAAGATATTGGCGCTATTGCAAGATATGATAATGAAACTGTAAAATTTTTATCGGAATTGCCTGACGAAAAATTGTTGAAACTAAGAGATTTTTTAAGAATGAAAGACTCTCATTGCGAATACTTGCAAGCCGTAAATTCTGATACATTGAAATTTTTATCAGAAATGAAAGAACCGCAATTGAATTTTGTTAAAAAATATATCCAGCTAGAAAATCGTGGATATAAAGTATTTAATGACAAACAAATACTTGCACTTTCAGAACTTGGTTGTAACGAACAACAAATAAACAAGCTTATCTTTGATGGTGGTTTGTGTGGCGAAAGCATTCTGGAAGCTAAAATGGTTAAAAATTTGAATACAGACAAGCTTATACAAGAAATTAACCAAGCAAAAAAATTCTATGGTAAAAATTTTGATAGTGCACATATTATGCATAACAGTTACAACCCTGATAATTTTACACTTGCTATTACTGAAAAAGGAACTGGTAAAGCATATTTAAAAACTTTTGATAAAGATTTTAAAGTAATTAATCAAGAAGAACTATTTATTGAAAGCATTGAAAATGGAAACTTGTCATTAACACGTGAAAATGTTAAAAGTTTAAAGAAAACTCCAGAACTATTAAAGATGCTTGAAAAAGATGAAAATACAATAATAAAACTAAGAAGAATTTCTCAAAAAGGGGAGTTAAATTCTGATGTTACATTAAAAGCTAACTATACAGAAACAACACAAAACCCTAAACTTTTATTTAGTAAATCGCAAGTGTTAAAGGAAGAATTATCTTTTGTTAACAAAGAAGGAGAAAAAATTGTTGAAACAATGATACCTTCAGAAGTTGAAGGCGTATATAAGATTGTACAAAAAGCTCCTAATGGAACTGTAAAAGTTTTAGGTGATGCAAAAATTGACCCTAAAACTGGTATAAAAACAATTACCAAAAACCTAGAATCTTTAGACGGAACAACAACAAATAAAGTTATAACAATACAACCAAATGGAAATAAATCGTTAACGTACGTTATTAAGGACTCAGATGGAAACGTTTTGATGAATAGACAATTAACTCATACATTTGTTAGTCCGACAGAAGCAATTTCTAAGGTAAATGGAAACACATACAAAATCAGCTATTCTGCTGATAAAATTTCCGTACTTAATTCCCAAAATGGTAAAGTTACAGAAATTAATCTTAATGAAATCCTTAAAGATTGTACACCGGAACAAAAACAAAAAATGATGACTGTTTTGAAGCAAATGTCAGGAGAAAATTTGTTACACATAAATGATAAAGTCAAAAATTTTAAAGTGATAGATAATATACTAGATTCTTTTGCTTGTTACGCTGGAAAAGATATGGGAATAATTGCAACTGGGGGAAATGAATTTGTATCAACCCACGAATTATATCATCTAATCAGTCAAGCCTCAAATGTTAGAAATGCTGAAAAAACTATTAATCTTCCAAAATATGTTAGAGGCAAAATAGGTGCAACTTACCAAAAAGAACTAGATTTGTTTTTAAAACAATTTCCTGAAGCTCAACGAAACCATATTAAATATTTTACAAATCAGTTAACTCCAACTTCTGCAATAGAAGAAACTATTGCAGAGGGTGGTGCTATATTAAATACATATAACAATATTCCTTTATTTTCAATTAGATCAGAATATCTCGAAAGATACTTCCCTAAAACAATCGCTCAAATAGAAAAGTCAACAATGCATACTGAGCCACAAGTTTTAGAAAAGATTGCTGGCAAGCAGCTTTCCAATGTTAGTTTGAAGAGCAAAAATTTGACTATTCCTGATTTCATGAATACAAGCAATAAAAAAACTGTGTATGTATAAATAATAAATGTATTTGGTAGCTTACTAACACAGTGATTTATACAAATCTAAGTATTGTTTTGAACTTTTTTCCCAAGAAAAATCAGTTTCCATTGCCGTTTTTCTCATTGCATTAAATGTGTATTTATCTTTATAAACTCCGATAGCACATCGAATTGCTTCCATCATATCCCAACCTGAATAGCCCCAGAATTTGAAACCGTTAGAATTTTCAAGCGGATAACCTGTAACAGTATCTTCTAGCCCACCGGTTGCACGTACTACTGGCAAAGAGCCGTAACGCATTGCAATCAATTGACTTAAACCGCAAGGCTCAAATTTTGATGGCATTAAATAAAAATCGCTACCTGCATAAATTTGGTTTGCCAAATCACCTCTATAACCAATATATGCACGGACATTTGACGAATTATTTGAAAGCCAAATTAAAAGGTTTTCGTAATCTTTTTCACCGCTTCCCAAGAATACGAAATCTGCGTCCAAACCTCGGATTACATCTTGACATTGGCGGATTAAATCAATGCCTTTTTGTCCGACAAGTCTTGAAATCATAACAAACATAGGTCTTTCGGGTTTATATTCAAGTCCAAATTCTTCACAAACTTTTTTCTTATTTTCCTCTTTGTTTTTCAAAGATTTCACATCATAATTTTTAATAATCGACTTATCAGTCTTTGGATTAAACACGTCATAGTCAATGCCATTCAATATTCCGACAAGTTTGTGTTGGTTCATTCTCAAAGTATAATCCATTCCTTCGCCATACTCACCTGTCAAAATTTCACGTGAATAAGTCGGAGAAACAGCAATAACTTTATCAGAATAATTTATTGCGCCTTTTACCCAATTAACTTTTCCGAAATGTTCTACCCCAAACTCGTTGTAGACAATATCTTTGCGCATATTTGCAAAATCCAAAACATCTTCAAACCAAACACCTTGATATGCAAGGTTGTGGATTTCAAACACGCACTTTGTATCTTTCCAGAATTCATCAAATCTATAATTGCTATGCAAATATACAGGAATCATCGCTGTGTGCCAGTCGTTTGTGTGAATTACATCAGCTTTGAAGTTCAAAAGTTTTGCATATTCCATAACAGCAAGTGAAAATGCTATATATCTTTCATGCTCATATTTAGTATCAAGCCATTTTGGATAAACATCTTGGAAGCAAGAGAAATACCAGTCGTTATGAACAAAGAAAACATTTATGTTAGTATCAGGGAGTTTGCACATAAAAAGCCTGAACTTATGCCCCATTCCACCGAAAGTCAACCACATTGTAGAATTTTCAAGTTCTTTAATTCCCCATTTATTTACGTCAATAAGTCCGTGTAAAGGTGTAAAAATGGCAATTTCTGCATCTTTTTCAATATATTTTGGCAAACTGCCAACAACATCCGCTAATCCACCTGCTTTTGAAAACGGAGCAACTTCTGCTGACGCAAATAATACTTTCATTATTCCTCACTTCCCGAATTCGTTTCCTCTTGAATACCATGAATATTCTCAAATATTCCGGCATTATCAAGCGACAACTCTTCTTCTTCTACTGCAACATAATGACTTTGTTCTGTATCAAATACGAAATTTATACCGTATTTTTGAGCAATATATTGAGCGTGACTAATACAGATTTCAGCCTTGTCATATTGTTTTTTGAACATCATTATTTTAAACATATTATACTTAAACAACATCAATAAATATTCGCTTGTTATACTATTTTTTTCAAGTTGAATAAGCGAATTGTTAGCTATTCCAAATGCAACATCATATTTATCTTGTTTAAGGTGTAATTCACTCATTACATACCAGGCAACATATAAAAGTGTCGTCATTCCGTTATTATTCGTTGCTTTAATTATCTTATAAATAATCGCTTCAGCCTTTTTATATGAACCAAGTTGCATATAAGCATAACCAATCATCAAATCACAGAAAAGTTCCAATTGATGAAGATTTGCACATTTAGCAGAGATTTTAGCTTTATATACAAATTCTGCAAAAAGCTTATAATCCAAAGCGGCAGAGGTAAATGCGTTTATCAAATTAAACAAAACATTCCCAAAAATATCGCCTTCTTCAATCTCAAACGAAGAAGTGTCAATAGAAATTTCTCGCCCGTGGATTAAATCCTGCAAAGCTACAAATAAGTCATAAGATTTTGGTGTAAAATCAATTTCATTACGCAAAATATTCAAAAATTCTCTTACATCGCCAGTCATTAATAAAACATTTGCAAGAGCAACGTAGCCCGCTGATATAGCAATCAACGACTTAAATGCATCAACTGACATATATTCAGGTTTTAAGAATTCAACTGTTTGATTATTTACAAAATTTAAAACCTTGAAACCGACATCAATACAATCTTTTAGTGCACCAATATTAAACAAAATCTGAATATGAATAACGGACATCAAGAAGAAATACCTATTGAAATTTCCATCTTGTGGATTTAAAGATGAAGGAGGCAATATTGAAAGTACTTTATGCGTCAATTCAAGTGCTCTGCCATAATCTCCGGCTATCAAGGCGCCATTAATCATTTTATTGCATAGACGAATAATTTTATCAACATCACCGGTTTTCTCAATATTAGAAAGAGTCTCTATTGCAATCTTTTCAGTCTTTTCCGGAACATAATCATACAGGTTTTCTGATATATTTTCATACAATAATTTTTTGTAATTTTTAATATCTTCTTCCTGCTCAGGATTTTCATTCTTACCCAACAAATCAAGAATTTTAGTCGTACTATTCAAATATGCACTAAAGTCACCAAGTGACAACGAAATATCCGCCAACGCTTGCCACTGTTCCTTTTCAGCCTCATTTTCTTCTAACAACCCGTACAAATAAGCCTTAATAGGACTTGGCATATCCTCATTAAACACCTTATCAAACAAATCTTTTGCAACTTCTTTTAAATAAACCTTACTGATAGTAGTCAACAAATTTCTTCTAAGTAAGTTATAGTTAGGGAAATAATAACAGTTATTGTACTCATACATAAATCCCATATCTGTCAATTTTTCAATAATTTCAGAGGTATTCGGATAATTCAAACTTTCAACAGTGCCTTTATCCACACGAGTTCCAAGAAGAACAATTGACGTCAAAAACTTCATCGTCATTTCATCATCTTGCAATAAGTACAAACGTCTTGAAACAAGCTTATCAAGATTTGACGGAATAATAATTGTTTTTGGATTTATCATTCGAATACAATCGTCTTTGTACTCATAAACCCCAGATTCGATTAGATATTGTAATGCAATATCAATGAATAGACTGCTTCCACAAGCGTATTTAGCAACTCTTTGGAAGTAAAAATTATTCAAAACTTCCTTATACAAAGCTTTGTTTTCTTCAATTAATTTTTCAAAAGAAGTCGGTTTCAAAGCAATTTCAGTATAATAAGGACGACTCAACAAGAAATGAGAATCCTTATGCAATGAAAAATCTTTGTCATAAGTAAACAAGAAACTAATATCCAAGTCATCAAATGTTTCAAAAATATATTTCAAAACCTCATAAGAACTTGAATCTATTTTTTCTAAATCTTCAACAAAAATTAAAGTATTTGGGATAGCCTTTAACAATGTCAAAAAGATTTCAAAATAAACATATCGTGTATCTTCGCTTTCTGAATTCTCTCGTTTTTGCAAAGTCACCAAATCTCTAATTAATCCGTTTGGATCAAGAGATTGAAACATTGAAAAATCATTTTGAAAAAACAATTTTTGCGAAACAGTATACTCAAAAATTGAGGAAACTAAATCTCTAAAAAACGAATATGGAGAGTATTTCATCTCGTCATAACAAGTTAAAGAAATAATATTACTGAATTTTTGAGTTTCATCAACGGCATTCAAAACACTTATAGAATAAGGTTTATACATCTCAGCAGTTCTTATTCCCATAATTCCATTTGGCGTAGCCTGCAATTTACTTGCAATATGCAAGATTACGTCAATATTTTCACATCTTATAAATTCACACCTAATTTCGTCAAAATTAATAGTTTCAAGATCATAAATAGAATCAGTTGAGGATACATCGAGATTGTTTAACGCTTCACCATCAAGCTTATCTTGCTCAATCAACATATTTTGAACAAAATTTGGAACTTTTATTTCGTTATCTTCTTCTTCAACAGGATATTCAACCGTCACAAAATCTTTCAAATCAAGCTCATAATACATTGCCATTTCATCATTATGCATTACAGACTCAAGCTGTTCAAGATGATATTCTGCTCCAACAGCGTCAGCAACAGCGCTGTCTGTCAAAACCTGAAATGTCCCAAGTACCTTATCTCCTCCAGAAGAATTTATCCTGTTAAACAAACTGATATTATAGCCGGAATCAAGGCTATTCGGATCGTCCTCAATATTACGTTTCATCAAGAAAATATTACACCTTACAGATGCATTCTTTTTACGAGAAAGTTTACAGTTTAACGCAACTATCTTATTCAAAAGTTCAATTGATGATTTCACTGCAGTAGCCACAGAGCTGTTAAATGTATAATCTTTATCAAAACGAATTACATAAGTTTTGCCAACAAGCTGACGTCTTACACCAATTGATTTTGCATAAGTTGCAATAAGATTGTCCAAATTAATTTTAAACTTATTCAACATTTTGGCAGACCCCAAAACATTTTTCATTTCATTCAAGTTAGGAAAATCAACCGTCATCAAAACATAATCATCGGTATTAGACTCGTTCATGATAACACTTTTTTCGGTACTAAATCCGCATTTTCTACATTTTTTAGAAATTGTTTGATTTATTTTTCCACAATTATGACATTTTGAAATAATAACATACCCACAAGATTTGCAAGTATTTGAGTCATTTATTGTCTTGCAAATCGGGCAAGCCAACTTAAGCACCTTTTTACAATTGGGGCAGACTAAAGCTTTCTCATCTATTTCATAACCGCATTTTGGACATTCCATAAAAAAATTATAGCATGACATCGGGATTATTTCAAGAAATTAGCAATAAACAAAAAGAAAACATCTTTAATTTTTTTATTGCAATTCTTAAAAAAAATGCTATAATTAGGTCAAAGGGAGATGGTGACATGTCAGGATTTGTCGATAGCTATAAAAAAGTTTTTGAAAATAAAAAAGCGCATTTATACATACTTTTGGTCGCATTTGTTTGGTCAATATTGTCAATGTGCTATGATGCAAATTTTAATACAAGTGTAAATGTTAAAACAAATCCTGTAGATATGATTTTCAATATTGGAATTGGGCTTTATAGCTTGAATTTTTTGCATAACGCAATCCACAATATTAATAACGGCGCACTTTCTTCATTCAGAGGATTTCCGGTTGGTGCAATATGGGGCTATATAAAACTCAATATCGTATGGGCTTTTTACACATTCATTGTCGCTGTTTTATGCGTAGTTTCATACGTTTGGACACATTCATTTATTGCCCCAATCATTGTTTTTACAGCCTTGTTACTAATTTCAGTATTCGTTAATTATTTTTATATTGCATTTGCAGAAGATTATGATTTCACAGACTTATGGAAGTTGCCATTAATATTTAGATTTGCCAAGGCTTCTTGGAAAGAAACTTACATAAAAGCTATAATTTTCATTTTATTCAGTTTAGCAATCGCAATCGCCTATATTGTAGCATACTGCGTATTACATTTAGTTGGAATTGACACTATGGGCTTAGTTTTCAAGGACGTATATTGCTTAGACGTTATAATGAATACACTTGCAGCATACTTTGTTATAATAACTTGGTATTTGGCATTTCCTTATTCTTTAATTTCGTCTTACAATCGAGACATCAGACCTATTTTGAGAGAGGATTTTGTATATGGCGAGAATGCTTAGTGCCATAAAAATTTTATTTAGCGGTAAAGGCTTTTTAGATAAACAACTTTGTCTATTTTCAATCTGCGGAATGCTTGGACTTATTACAGGCTATCTTGCTCTATGGCAAGAAAATTACGTTGAATTAGATATCGCTCAAAAAATTTTATTTGTGCTTTTAGTCGCTATTTTCGAGCTTTTCGTTATCGGTTATGAAGTATTGTTCTTGAACAAAAGAGAATTACCTAGTATTGATATGGAGATTTTTAAAGTAGCAACAAAGAAAACTCCTTTAATAATTTGGGGAATTTCACTGATATTTCATCTTTTAGGCGTTTTTACAAAATACACATATTTTTCGGCTTGCGCATTAATAATCCTTGGAATTCCATTAACAATGGCGCTTGCAGGTTTTTCTTATAACTTTTCGGGAAATAAAATCACAGACGTATTCAAAAACATCAAAGCAAAAGACTACCTATTATTACTTTTAAAGCGAATTTGGGTTGTCATTATCGGATATCTTTTTGCCCTTGCCGTAATTTTTGTAATCGGGGTAACTGCCGGCATAATTATAGGATTTCAACTTAAAGGTGACGTTAGCACATGGGCTCTTTTGATATCTTCACACCAACAAATCATCACAAAACTAAGTGTATTCTTTATGTCAATATTGCTAAGTTACAATATGTTTTTAGGCTTATTAGCTTGGGATTACGAACTCATCAAAACCTACGAAGATAACACACAAAATGACTAATCTACAACTTTCACTCTACCGTCATCTTTAATATCGACCGGCTCTGTATGGCGTGCAAAGTAGTCCTCAATACATTTTGTCACATCAAAATCATAAACCCGTTCTGCTTGATCGAATTTTTTCAACATCGTAAAGCCGTCATGCCCTTGCGCATAATAATCTGCCAATGCAGTTTTGTACACTTTATCAGTTCTTGGATTTTTAATATCAATAGGTGTAACCTTACCTGATTTGTCGACAAATGCAGCATTTTTAAGCTCGCCGTCTTTACCAACAGTATATTGAAGTCCAGAAACATGTACAATTCCAGGTTTGTTATTTGTATTAACTAAAGATTTTGCAGAAACTTTTAATGCATCAACAATTTCTTTTTCGGTGTAATTTGCGACAACCATCTTGTTTTTGAATGGAGAAATATCTTCAAGCCATCTCGTATCAAGTTTTCCAGCCTCAAAAAAGCCTCTTAACGTTGCAGAACCGAACATTGCAATATCTGTTCCAAGTTCTTCTCGCATACAGTCACAAAGAAAATTTCCATGTGCATTTGGCTCTATTGATGCGTTTTCAGGAGGTGGTGGAGCAGAATTTATTACACCAACGACTTTCGGTTTTCCAACAATGAATTCAAATAAATGACGCACAACCGGATCACGCTTAAATCCACGAGTGCTTGTAACATTATTTTGAACTTTTGTCATAACGCCCTGATTATTCCATTCGACATTAAGCACTCCAAAATAATTACCGTCACGCCCTGCCTGAGTAATCACAACAGGTTCACCCGATTTTGAATTGAACAGGTTTACCCCCGGTTTGACATCTTGAATTAAGTTATGCGAATGTCCACCGAGAATAATATCAATTCCATCTGTATTTTTGGCAATTTCTTGATCGTAGCCAAAGCCAACGTGAGAAAGCAAAATAATTTTATTTACGCCCTGCTTTTTCAGCTTGTCGATTTCTGTCTGAATATCCTGAATTGTAGATTTAATGTTGTCAACTTTTAATTCATCAAAAATTTTTCCGTACTTAATCCTTGAAAACAAATCAACTGGAGCAGCGCCAATAATACCGTATTTATTACCATTCACTTCTTGAATATATGATTTTTGGATTTTATCATGAAGTGGGTTTTGCGGCTTGATATTTACATTGCAAGCAAGCATTTTGTAGCCCATTTTGGGAATTAGTTCTGCAATATGTTCCGGCATGTCGCACTCGTGGTTTCCGACAGCAGAAGCCATTATGCCCATAATATTTTGAGCTTCTACCATAACTTTATTAGCAGGAACAGGTTCTCCAAGCTGAATATCCCCAGATGACAACTTCAATTTGTCTGTCGGAGTAGAAGGCGTAAAACTATCAAAAACATTTGATGCAGAAATAGTTCGTTCCATATTTATGGATTTACCGTGAAAATCGTTTATATAAAAGATGCTTGTTCTGTTATTAGGTTCTGTTTTTCCGACTGACGAACTTTGAAAAGCTGTCTGAGAGCCATAATTTATTCGAAATCTGTTAAATACGGGCGTTATCATCTAATCAAATTCCCTTAGATATTAAAAGCCCTAAAAAAAATTTTTGCTAGTCCCAAATAAAAGGTTTACAAAAGTTATAAATCCACAGTTTTATTATCTTGGCAAACTTTCCCAGTAACCTTTTGTAGGATTATCAGGAGAAATGTCGTTCAGTGCGTACCAACTGCAACCAAGTCCATTACCCTTTTGATTTGACTTGACAGAACAAGGAGAACCAGCTTGCATTGCCCTAGATGCACAAGGACTATTTCTATAATTGTCGGTTCCGCACTCTTCTATCATTTTGTCTAATTCGTCATCATCTTTGTAGCCAGAAGATTTTATCGGTTTTAAAACATCATTATTATCGACCCAAAAAGAAAAAATATCATGTCCCAACGCATTTGGGCCTTTAGCATAACCATTAATATCAACAGAAATTCCTAAAGTGCCACCATTTATAATGACATTAGCACAAGTTCCATCTGGAAGCCCTCTATGAGGTGTTGCGGTTGCTCCGATATCTATGAATGCACCCTTTTGAGTCTTACTATATGTATATATCTCATTACGGTTATAATTGCAAGTTTGACCACTAAATTTAAGCTGATTAAAAATAGCCCGACTACACTCACCAGAATTAACATATCCTTTTTCATTATAAATTGTACAATATAACTTAAAATTTGCTACACCAACTTCTTCTCTAGCTTGCAAAACAGCTTGAGCTAATGACGAATATGATTTTTCAAACTGATTTTTCAAGACTTCAGTCTGATATTTATGAATTACAGACGGCAAAGTAAGCGCAGCAACAACACCGATTATTCCGAGGGTGATTAAAACCTCAGCCAATGTGAATGCTACTTTACGTAAATTGTTACAGTGGGCTACGTACGTAGCACCTTCGACGAGAGTGAAGGCGGCTTTCTTATGTAGGTTGGCATAGCAATGCCGACCTACCTTAGCTACTACATCACGTGCCTCGTTACGATTGCCCCCCCCCCGAAGGCTTTTCTAAAATTAAATTGTTTCATATTATGCTCCTTGTTATTCATATTTGAACCTACTTTAAGCGTTTTACCACTGCGTCAATCAAACCTTTAAACAATGGGTGCGGTCTTTCAGGACGAGATTTGAATTCTGGGTGGAATTGACATGCCACAAACCAATCCAACTGTGGCAATTCAACAACTTCTGCTAACATTCCATCAGGCGACATTCCTGAAAATACCAAGCCTTTCTCCGCAATTCTATCCAAATACTCGTTATTAACCTCGTAACGATGTCTATGACGTTCTGAAATTCTTTCTGCACCATAAGCTAAAGCAGCCTTAGTACCTTTTTTCAACACGCAATCATAAGCACCCAAACGCATTGTTCCACCGTAACCGTGAACATTTTTTTGCTCTAGCATCAAGTCAATTACAGGGTTTTGTGCATTTTCATCAAACTCTTTTGAATTTGCATCTTTAATTCCAACAACATTTCGAGCATACTCAATAACAGCGCACTGCATTCCCAAACAAAGCCCCAAGAATGGAAGATTATTTTCCCTTGCATAACGGATTACGTTCAACTTGCCTTCAATACCACGAACCCCAAATCCTCCAGGGACAACAAGCGCCTGAACATCAGAAAGCAATTCTTTGCATTTTTTCTGGTCAATACATTCTTCTGAGTTAATCCATTTGATTTCAACCTTAACATCATCTGCGTAACCGGCATGCTTCAAAGATTCCACAACAGAAATATACGCATCTGAAAGTTTTGTATATTTTCCGGCAATTGCAACCTTCACCGTAGCGTGCGGATTTTTGATATTTTCAACAAGCTTTTTCCAATTAGCCAAATCTGCCGGTCTATCTTCAACTCTCAACATATCAAGCACAACATGTGCCATATTTTGATCTTCAAGAGCCAATGGAACCTCATAGATACTTTTCATATCACGGCACTCAATAACGGCTTCTTTCGGCACTGAACAGAATAACGCTAATTTTTCTTTTTCCGTTTTCGGAATAGGTTTTGAAGTTCTACAAACCAAAATTTCAGGTTGAATACCGTAACTTCTCAAGACCTGCACACTGTGTTGTGAAGGTTTAGTTTTCAATTCGCCTGACGTTGGCAAGTATGGCAACAATGTTGTATGAATTGAAATTGCATTTCCAATTCCGATTTCTGTCTTAAACTGTCTAATAGCCTCAATAAACGGTAAACTTTCGATATCACCGATTGTTCCGCCAATTTCAATCAACTGAAAATCAGGCTTAAATTGCTTTGTAGCGCCCAAAATTCTTGACTTAATCTCATTTGTAATATGTGGAATAACCTGAACAGTTGCGCCAAGGTAATCTCCACGACGCTCTTTTTCTATAACAGTTTGATAAACACTACCTGATGTTACATTATTAAATTTTCCCAAAGAAGTGTCTGTAAATCTTTCATAGTGCCCCAAATCAAGGTCTGTTTCTGCGCCATCATCGGTCACAAAAACTTCACCATGCTGAAACGGACTCATTGTTCCTGGGTCGACATTTATGTAAGGGTCAAATTTCTGGTTAATAACAGAAAACCCTCTAGCTCTAAGTAATCTACCCAAAGATGCAGCCACAATTCCTTTTCCCAAAGAACTAACTACACCACCTGTTATGAAAATATATTTTGTCATGCGAACCTCAATAAAAACATACACTTATCACAGCGAGCGTCTGTTACATACTACCCCGCCTCGAAATCAAAGATTTCGGTCCTCCCACAAGGGGTGGACATTCAGTTACATCTTAATTAATCTTAGGAACTTTAAAGAAATCGCCTTCAACTTCCGGCGCATTTGACATCAAAGCTTCCTTAGAGATTTCTTGAACAACCTTGTCCTCTCTCATAACGTTACAAAAATCAATAACCTGAGTCATAGGTTTTACGTTTGAGGTGTCAACTTCGTTCATCTGGTCAACATATTTCAATACATCACCAAGTTGCTTTGTATAAAGTTCTTTTTCTTCTTCTGTCAATTCTAATCTTGCAAGTTTTGCAACATGTTCTACATCTTTTATTGTAATCATATCTTTTTACTCCATCTATTCTTCAAGCTTACCACAAAAATATATTATGCAAAATGAAATTTTACATATTTTTAATTATTTCTAAAATTAAAAAGTTATGCTA
>ERZ1034925.682-NODE-682-length-13811-cov-7.531041_pt1 | contig 13811 bp, 7 predicted proteins | sample MGYA00520687_ERZ1034925 | MGnify/ENA primary metagenome ERZ1034925 (study PRJEB33766, sample SAMN09781758) | gut metagenome | biome: gut microbiome | host: Homo sapiens | place: Madagascar | study: EMG produced TPA metagenomics assembly of the PRJNA485056 data set... | reverse complement strand
TGCGTAATTTCCTTACCAGTCTTGACAAGGACGTTAAGGCATACGCAGCCAAGAGCGGTATGTTGGAGCAGGAGATTTACGGTAAGTTGTTCGGCAGCGCCGAAAGCCTTAGAGCATTGGGGCCACTTACCGGGCAGCTTGCCGCAAAGTTCGGGGAGAATGTGGATGCCATGAAAGGCAGTGCGGGAACCATTGATGATGCTTTCGGCAAGGTCGCCAATAGTGGGTCGGCGGCATTCCAGATGTTCCAAAACCAAATGAGCGAGTACACCGATGCCGTAGCGTCGGCGGTAAGTGGCATTATGCCAGCCGTGAATATTATGGCGAAGTTGGGAAACACCGCCGTTTCCATTCTTGCGCTCAACAAGGCTTTGCAAATCTTTTGCGGCATAAATACCATTGCCAAGGCCCGAATTATCGCCACCAATACGGCGGCATTGGTATGGAACGCTACATCAGTAAGGGTAAATGCCATCGTAAAGGTAATGTCGGCATCATTCCGCGGTGCAGCGGTGAGCGCCACAACGCTGAAACTCGCCATACAGGGATTGTTAATATCCACAGGCGTTGGCGTAGCCCTCGTTGCGCTTACTGAGGTTATAGCGGCATTTACCTCAAAGTCGGCTGGCGCGCAGACCCAGGCAAAGGACACCGCCGATAGCATGAAAGTAATGGGCGATGCCGCCGATGATATAAAAACCGCCTACGACAGCGCGCTAAAGAACGCATACGCCGACCTCATGGCGAAATACGAGAAACTGAAAGTCGGTTGGCGCACATTATCCACAGAACAGCAGAAAATGGGGTGGATAAAGGAAAACCAAAGTGCTTTCAATGAATTACGGCTGAAGATTAGCGACGTTACAGAAGCGGAAAACATTTTCAACCGCAAGACCGATGTAGTGGTGGAGGCGTTCAAGCAGAGAGCCATGGCAGCTGCCTATGCAGCGAAGCTTACGGCATTGTATCAGAAACAAATATCCCTGCTCGACAAGAAACAGAAGATAACTAAGGGCATAGCCAATGACGCGAAGCAGAGTGGCAGACATGCCAACGAAGGTGATGTCGTTCCCGAGAGTTGGCGCAATGACCGCTACGGCAGAGTTGACAAAGCTGGCCAATGGCGCTTTACCAAGATTGGCGCAGAACGCTACAACGGTACTAATGTTTCGGGCAACGCACAAGTTAACGCTGTTGATACGGCATTAACGGCATTGAACAATGAAATCAGCGGTACCGAGAAGCTGCTTGCAGACCAGTTGAAAGCTGCTGGAAAATACATTACAGCGGACAAGCCACCGGTCAATTTCCAAGCGAGCGCGAAGACCGGCAAGCAAGAAACACAAGCCCCTAAGACCTACGTAGAGCAATTGCGGGCGCAACTGGCGGAAGCTCAAAAGGAAATGGGCAACGCCATGACCATTGAGGCGAGGATTCAAGCAGACGCGAAAGTCAGAGATATACAGTCACAAATCGATGAAGCCACCAAGGGCAAAATCACGATCGAAGCGGAGACCGACCCCTCGTACATAGTACAGGGCAGCGTAGCCGATATGCGACAGAGCAGAAGCAACGCACAGCAGTTAATAGACCAGATTAAACACGACTATGAGGCCGGTATTATTGCCGAAAAGGAGAGCGCAGAGAAGCGGATAGCCGAGATTAACAATCAGTTGGCCGACCTGGGTTTGAAGCCAATAGACGTGCATTTCAAGTCACACGCGGAGGAACTGCAGGAGCAGCTGAATGACGCCCGCCGTGAGTTTAGTGAAGCCACCACCATTGAGGCAAGAGTGAAAGCCGACGCAAAGATTGGTGAGATACAGCGCCAGATTGATGACGCCACGAAGGGCAGACTAACCATCGAAGCTGAAACCGAGCCCGGATACATAACACCGGGCAGCGCAGCCGACAGACGTCAAAGCTATGTCAACGCCCAAAGCAGGGCGAGCCGTATACAAACCGACTTCGAAATAGGACTTATCGGCAAAGACGAGGCACAGCGACAGATTGCCGACCTCAACAAGCAGATTGCCGACATGGGCGATAATCTCAAGCCTCTAAAACTAGAAGTAGATGCAAGTGGCTTCAACAAGGCAATTGGAGATATAAAAAGCGGTTGGGGAAGCGTCCAAGGCATTGGCAATGGCATTCAGGGCATAAGTGACGCTCTGGAAGGCAACGGCAACGCCTGGCAGCAAGTTACGGGGCTCATAAATGGCTTCATCTCCATAGCGGAAGGCATACAGGGCATCGTTGCGCTATTCCAGATGCTGACCGCGGCGACTACAGCGCATGCAGCAGCAGCGACCACGGATGCAGCAGCGACCACCGGAGAAACGGCCGCAGCGACGGCCAACACGGCAGCCAAGAGCGGCGAAGCGGTAGCAAATGCCACGGCGAGTGGCGCGAAAATGCCATTCCCTCTGAACCTTGTAGCCATTGCAGCAGGCGTGGCGGCTGTTGTCGCGGCGCTCGCGGCGGTTACAGGATTCGCAACGGGTGGTGTCATCGGCGGCACCTCAACCTCAGGCGACAAGAAGTTTGCCCGAGTGAACAGCGGCGAGATGATACTCAACAAGTTTCAGCAGGCCAAACTGTTCGGCATGATCAACGGAAGGTATCAGCCTCCGACGTTCACCGACCGTAAGATGCCACCCGTTATGATGGGAAATATCACAAGTGAGGTGGAGATGCCAAAGACCGAGGTTAACGTGAATCTAAACGCCAACGCCCGCAAGATGCTCGACGCTTTGACGGATGTTAAGCGGGTCACAAAAAAGAGCGGCAGAAACTATTATGTATAAACCATAAATCTATTGTTAATATGTACTTACACGGCAGTTTTCTAAGCCAACGGGGCGACACGGTGACGGTACACATCGTAACCCGGAACGACCGCACCCAGACGTTAGAGGTAGGCACCGAAAAGGCGGATGTGTATTTTAGCGAGGATCCTGTAGAAATCGCGAGTGAGGTAAACGACACCTTCGATGTTCTGCTGCGGCATTCAGCTACTATCAGGTTGCTTTGCGGCAATCTGATAGCCGACCTTTTCAGCACCTCATGCCGTGATGCGGTAGTAAACATATACAAGAACGGCACCTGCATATTTGCGGGATTCATCGAGCCACAGACTCTTTCGCAGCCGTATAATGACAGATGGGACGAGATAGAGCTTAATTGTATCGACGTGCTCAGCGCTTTGCAGTACAGCAAGTACAAGAACGTAGGGGCATTGGGCGTTATCTATGCCTTCGTCAAAGCAGAAGCGGCGCAGCGTAGTTTTTATGATATTGCTACCGAGATACTTAAGTCAGTCACCGCCGACCTTGACATTGTGGGCGGTCAGACAATCAAGTATCTGTATGACGGCAGCAAGGCTATCGACGGACAAAATGCCAACCGCTATCAGATATTCAAGCAGCTTTCAATAAGTGAGCTTTTATTCTTGGGCGACGATGAGAGTGAAGTGTGGCAACAGGACGAGGTGCTTGAAGAACTGTTGAAGTATCTGAACCTGCATATCGTGCAGGATGGTCTAAAGTTCTATATATTTTCGTGGGAGACGGTTAAGGCATCGGCAGACAAGATTATCTGGCATGAGCTGACCGACAATCAAGTGGTCAACACGGCTCAGACAGTCGTCAGCATATCGTTGGACAATGTAGAAGGCTGTGATACGACTATCAGCATAGGCGACACGTACAATCAACTGCTATTAACCACGAAGGTGGAGAACATAGAAAGCGTTATAGAGAGCCCCCTTGACGAGGATCTGCTGGACAGCCCTTATGTGAACAAGCAAAAGTATAAGTAACTGTTCAAAATTAATTTTACAAATATGAATAATTCACGAATAAGTTCGTACCCACAGAGGCCAAGGCCCTGTTCGTACAATAGAAAAGCGAGTCCGTAGTCTCGTAATCTATCGGTCTTATCCATTTGCCCTTAAGTATACGCCAAAGAATCTCGGCAGGATTAAGTTCTGGAGAATAAGGTGGAAGATAGACGAGGAACAATCCTCTATTCTCCCAAATTTTCCTCAGTTCTTTCACCTTCCGATTTCTATGAACAGAAGCATTGTCCAAGACAATTACAGTCTTCTTCGTAACATTGAAAGAGAATCTGTCAAGATAGTCCACAATCTTGTCTGCGTTGATGGACTCTTGTGTGGTAAAGCCTTTATATTGGTTCCTTTTGGTAATCATACCAAAGATATTAAGCCGGGCAGCTTTCTCGGATGGGATGTAAACATCCTCATTCTTGAATTGCCAGCCATATGGAACATATCCATTTGTACAGACATGGCTTTCGTCGGCATAATATAGCACAAGTTCCCCTTTGGAATCAAGTTCTTCAAGTTCTTGCAACTTCTCTTTCTTGTATGCGTAGAGCTGCGGTGAGGGTTTGCCCCTTGGGCGTTTTCTTATACGCTTATATCTTGCACCAATGTTTCTAAAAAACGTTTGAAGGTAATGTCACTGGCTTCTTTGCCAGTCGCATTCTGCCATGCCTCACGTGCTTTAGACACGCTTTGACGGTCTTCCTCAATTGCCTTGCGGACTGCTTCTTCATCAGAACAATCCATAATAGGCTTTCGCCCCTGACCAGGACGTGTCTCCAAGCCTTTGATGCCATTTTCTTCATAACGTTTTACCCATGTGTAGACAGTAGGTACTGTTACCTCAAGCATTTCTGCTATTTGGGGAGCTGATTTACCTTCTGACTTCAGCAATATGGATTTGCATCTGATACGAAAACTATGAGTAGGGCCATTATGATAGCCTTTCTCTAATTTGAGGCGATCAACCTCTGATAATTCAAGTACTTTTATTGGTTTCATAATTCTATTTTTTCTATAAAACGGAAAATGAACCATATTAGTACTGATATATATAAATAATTTAGATCACTTACTTATGACCGAGTATTCGGCCGACGGTGCGGGTGGCGGTGCCTATAACGCCATGAAGGCGATGGTGAGAGACGAAAAAACTGCCTATGGCGCGGGAGCAATCACTGATTGGTACATCCAGATAATGCGCAACAAGCAGTGGCCATTTCCGATGAAGGGCAACGCCGGCGTTGATTTGTTGGACTACTTCTGCAGCGAAGGCAAGAGCCAGCACGCTTTGCCCGTATGGCTGGGAACGTCGCCCGGAGCATGTATCATGTCTATGGGAAGCGTCAAGACCAACACAGCCCAAGACGACAACAGCCCGACATCGAGGGTAAACATGACGAACTATCTTGTAGTGTCGGTGAACGGCAACGAAGTGGATAACGATGAAACCAAAACATACCCAGGCGAGGCGGACATAAAGGCAAATATTGCTGTCCGGTAAAACACAAAAGAGCATAAAAATCCTCCCCGAAGCCCCGTAAAATAGGACTTCGGGGTTTATTTTTTCAAAAGTAAGCCCCCTTAATCGAAAAGACTTGGTTCTGGTGGTGCTTTTTGCATCTCCTTTGCAAGGAAATCATTCCAGGTTTTCTCGGGATTTTCCATGAATGCGATAAAATCGACGTAGTACATGAGCATAAGTCGTACCATGGTAACAACCTGCGAGAATGCACAGTGCCTCTTGATGCTTCTTGACAGAACTGTTATCAGCAGATTTGCAATCAAGACTACCCATGTCTGTATTTGTATGGCGTTGACGCTGTCCCCATAGAAGAAATGAAGCGGAAAATTTTGTTTTAGCTGTTTGTATAGCGACTCGATGGCCCATCTGAGGCGATAAATTTCAGAAATGTCCTCAAACGTGAACTCAAAGTTGTTGGTCAACAGCACAACCGGCTTCTTTGTCTCGTAAAATATCTCCACCCTACGTGCCTCATGGGTGAGTTCCCCTCTTGTAAAAAGCACTTTCTTGTCTATGTGCGTCACCAGTCCCTGCGGGTTGACGTAAGTAATGGATTCAAGTTCCTCGTACTTAAGGTTTTTCTTCATTTTGGTCACGTAGCACACGCCTTCTTCGGTAAGACGTTGGAATTGTGCGATGTCGACGTAACCACGATCCATCGCCAAAGTGGAGTCTTTTGGCAAATGCACCTCCTTCAGCAGGTAATGATCGTGTTTTGCGGCGGATGTGAGCTGCACCACCATCGGCACGCCGACATGATACTTCATTACCGTATGTACTTTCATGCCGCCTTTTTTCTTGCCTGATTTCGGGTGCCGCCCGACACCTTTGAGTATGTTGTCAAAGAGCGTTATCGTGGTGGAATCCATCATGTAGAGCAGCTTCTCCCAGTCTTTAGGCTCGTGAGTCTGCCCCTTATAGCACTTGGAGGGGCGGCTGTCCGCTAAAAATTTAGCATACTTCTCCAAAAGATACGCATAAACACTTGCAAAGAACTCCTGAGGACGGCGTATATTGGCCTCCGCAAGCGTGCTGCGACGAACCAGATAGTTCATTCCGAGGTGTCCGAGCTTGTGAGCCTCCGCCTTCATGCCTATCTCAAGTTCGCGAAGAGAATCAAAGTGTTTGAGTATGCCGAACAGCATTACCACAAGATGTTGGTAGCCGTCAAAACGCTTCACGTAAGCCTCGCTTCCTTTCGTTTCGCGACTTATTTGAAGAATCTTCTCTTTGTCGAGTAACTTTAACACTTGACTATAGACCGGCTGTCCGGTAAAATGACTATCTTTGCTCATGGTTATATATTTTTTCGCAAAACAAAGATAACCAAAAGGGCTGATACCTCGTGAGAAGTGTCAGCCCTAATTTATTTTGTTTGAAAAAGTTTTACCGGACAGCAATAAAAGGCAAACATACCATATGCCGTGTACACGGGCAACAGCGCCGGTGGCGTTTTCTCACCGTCAGACGATGGCACGACTAACTACATCGTATTATCTGGCAAGGTAATACTAAATCCGATAATGAAGACTACGGGCAAATTCTCTGAGATGCGTAAAGGCATGGGGTCGAAAGAAGGATTAATCCCTGCTTACTGGATAAATACAGTTCCGAGCCGTAACAATAAAAAAGGACGCTATTACACACGCAGATACTGGAGGGCGGACACGCCTAAAGACGAGGTCGCATGGTATGACGGCGTGGATAATGGCCTGTACCCCTATTCGGGTGAAGGCCCGGAGCAATATGAATTTAAGTACAGCGCCATAGGCAACCGTACGGACACTATAAGCAAAATAGCAGTATTGGCGTGTATGCTGATTATCGGCGACAAATGCGTTGTAGAGACAGGAACGGAGGGGCAGACGACAGATTTTGTTTGGCAGACATACAAGACACGTGAGCAATGCGGTAGCGACGACGAATACTATCAGCAGTGCTTTACTATCGGCTTCGACCCAAAGATAGGTGACAAGTTGGTTGGCACGGAGTTCAGCTTGCAGAACAACATCGACTACAAAATGGGCATTGACGCCGAGGGCATTGCCATACCGATTAAGAAAAAAGACAAGGTGAGCGGGCAGGTTAGGTTTATGATATTAGGTCCAGTAAACGCTACATGGGACGTTATCACACGCCGCCACCCTACTTTCTTCCGGCATACAAAATGGAGCTCTACAAGCGTGCCGCTACTGGCGCATGTAAGCAGCATACTGGTTAAGGCGTTTGAGGTGAAGATTTACAGCGACAACGGGCTGATAAGCGATGGCGGCAGCGGCAACGACATTGTCTACATGAGCGACACGAAGGAGGCCTTTGTAAACGTAAAAGACGACCTGGAGTTTAAGATAAACTCAGCTCTGACAGCCGATGAGTGCCAGAAATTGGGCGTAAGCAATTCGGTGAAGTTGTCAACGCCGCTAAATATGGCGACAGGCGACGGGGTGCTGGAGGTGTACGACAGGAACGGGAACGTGAGGGCAAAGCCGGAACAGATATATGTGGACAGCTATTATAACGAATATCACAAGCCACGTATCGTGATGGAGCAGAAGCTTATGGACAGTGGGGGCGTTGTCGGGCTTTTCAACCATTACCGACATGAGGCACTGAACAAAGAATTTTTCGTGCAGGGCATCGGCAGAAACCTTATTGAGGGGCGTGCTGACCTAACATTAAAGGAGATAAATATATGATTGATATCAAACAAATAGCGAAGCGAAAGAGCAGCGGCGAAGGATCATCAACCGGCGGTGGCAGCTTTGTCTCTATAGGCAAGATCGCTGATGAAGCGAGGCACGCGGCAAAGGCAGATAAGGCGGCCTTTGCAGAACAAACGGAGTATGCTAATCGCGCTGGCTACGCGAGTCGTGCCGCATATGCCGATGCTGTGGGCGACGTAGGAGAAGACAGTCCACTATATGATCATTTTCTGCGCAAAGACAAGGCGGATACGGCGCAGAAGCTGATACGCTTTATGGAGGGGCTGAAGCTGGGCGACGGCGACATGGGGCTTGACGCTAAGGGCGGGGCTGTGCTGAGCGACGTGACGGTAGACCGTGTGCATGACGCCCGGTCTACGCCGGCTGAGAGAGTGATCGTTGGGGCGCAGGGCTTCGACCTGTATATTGGCGAGGATGGCAAGAGCCACCTGTACGTTGACTATCTTGTGACTCGCATCAAGGCGTTTTTTGCGCAGCTGGAGGTGCGCAAGGTGTCGTACTCGGGGGGCACGACCATCTTCTCGAATGCCGGCTCGACGATTGCAAAGGTGACTTATGTGTTTGACGCTGCGGGAACGACGGTGGTGGCGTACAAGTGTTATGCTCTGGCTGACGACGGCACGACGAGGACTGCGAACTGGTGGCATGTGGGCATGATGGCTCTGTGCCAGACGTTCAACGTGAAGGCGGGTGTGGGCGACGGTCTGAAGAACAGATACTACTGGCGCATGGTGATTGGTGTGGGTCAGGAGACGCTGGAAGACGGCAAGCTGTATGACTATGTGATACTGTCGAACGTGAGGGAGTTTGCGGGTGGCGAGGCTATGCTGCCGAGCCGCGGCGTGAGGGTGCTGGCTGACGAGACGGGCAGGGTGCTGCGCTGGGGCGGTGTGGCTGTGGCTACGGTGTATGACGGCGAGCTGGTGTCGATGGCCAAGCTGTATGAGCAGCAGGAGGGCAGGACTACTGACGACGGGGGCAACGTGATTGCGCAGAGGGTGTTCTACGGTTATGAGGTTGTGAACGGCGGCGAGCCGGATGCTCCTGCCGAGGGGGATGTGATTGTGCAGGTGGGCGACCAGATAAGATGGAAGAGCCGTGGCAATGTAATCAAGCTGTCGACATCGACTGAGGACAATGCTACGGACTCGACATCGACTGAGGACAATGCTACGGACTCGGCTCCTGCTATCACGATGTATCACCAGATTTGCGCGCTGTGGGAGACTGACGCTAAGGACAGCACGGGGGAGCCGGTCAGGAATCCGTACCAGTGGATGGAGGTGACGTGTGTGATATCGCCGGAGCTGGTGCTGATGAATGCTGATAGGTTCAAATTGTTTACGCGCAGTCCGAAGAACATTATTGAGCCTTATGTGGTGATGTACAGTATCGTGCCGAGCAGCTCGTGCATTGTGAGGCATGTGGCTACACGGTCGACGACTCCGGAGGTTATCGAGGCTGAGACGGTGAAGCGTGTCGGCAACACTACTGGGCTGGTGAGCAACAGCGACGTGAAGTATACGGCTGAGGTGGTGTGGCAGGACGGCAGCGTAGAGACGTTGGGTCTGGCTGATGTGCACACGAGGGGTCTGTACAACGTGAAGTCGCTGAAGATTAAGGCTTATATGCTCAAGGATGCGAAGCTGCTGGCGGAGTGTGACATTGCTGTGGTTACTGACGGTGAGCAGGGCGAGGATGGCAAGCCTGGTGCTGACGGTGCTGACGGCTGGGACGGCAAGGATGCTGCCGTGGTGGTGATTAATCCGTCGGTGCTGACGGTGGACACGGTGAAGGACGGTAGCGGCAACCCTCGTGTTGACTGCTCGGACGAGAAGGTGAAGGCTGATGTGAGGATTGAGCGTGAGGGTGTGTCTATAGTCAGCGAGTGTGACGGATATGAGCTGGTTGACAAGATGGGCTGTACGGCGCATATCGCTGACAGTGGCACGTCGAGAATGCGCATAGTTGTTGACTCTATAACGCGCGACGAATATCTCGTGGGCAGCACCAAGCGTTATATCCCCCGTACTACGGCTACGGCTACGGTGAGGATTCATTGCTCTACCAACAATAGTTATTATTACGCTACGCTGACGGTGAATGTGAATGTGTCGGCGGTGTGGAGCGAGCTGACTATCACGTCGGAGAGTCTGTCGTCGAAGTATTCGGAGATTAGCAACAGTGTCGAAGGCATGAAAGGCGAATTGAAGCAGTATGACTCGAAGATTGAGCAGACGGCACGTAATATTGCGCTGAAGGTGTCGCAGACGGCTGTGGGCAGGAAGAATCTGCTGGTGGGGAGTGATTTCAGAAAACAATCAGACAAGTGGGCTGGCAATGATAGTTACCGACCGTATATATCAGTACTTAATCAGTATAATGGGTACAACTCCGTAGTATTAGAGAATGGCGCAAATACGTATCATGGTCTGGATTTTTTCAGAGTCCCCGTCAAGACTGGCAAATACACTGCGGGGATTATGGCGAAGTTCGATGGCAAGCCTGAGAACGGCAGCTTCGCTATATACGTAGCACGTAAAGACGCAAATGACAAACAGATAGGAAACAACAGCTGGATAGCTGTAGAAGTTGGCAATGTGGTGGTTGGACAATGGTCGTTATACTCAACATCGTTTGACATTGAGGACAAATGCAAGCTTATAGACTTATGCTTTGTGTACACAAACAACCCTACAGCCTGGTTCGCACAGCCAATGCTCGTTGAGGGCGACGAGTATGTGGGCTGGTCGCTGTCGGAGGGGGATGCTGAGTATATCGGTGGCAATCTGCTGGACAATACTGCTACGCTGGTGCAAGGCGGTAACTTGGAGATTGCAAGTGGCAATCTGTATACTGACGCAAACTCATATAAAGGATTCCCGACAAGGCAGGTAAATCTGCTTGAGTCAACAAGTGCGTTTCTGGGTATCCTACAGTGGGATTTGTCGAATGATGGTGTTTTGACGGTAGGTCAAGACTACATGTTCTCGTTTATGGCGAAGGGTAATATCGGAGGTAAATTCATAGCGTACTTATACAAAGATGGTAATCAAGTTGTATATACTGAGGTATTGGACAGAGCAGACGGTCCAAATCAACATCAAGCAGCAGACGGTAACGCTGGAGTAATATTCAAGGAGGACTATGTATGGAGGCAATACTGGGTGCACTGGCGTGTTGTTGGCAGCAATCTGCCTAAATACGTGCAGATACGCTGTATGAAGGGTTGCGACCTCTACATATCTCAACCTAAGCTGGAGTATGGCGCTACGGTGACTGAGTATCGTGCTACGAAGACTTGCTATATAGAGGACAAAAGTGTGGCTGGCAAGCTGCTTGAAGCTGGCATCGACATCGACAGCAAGCAGATTACGATGACGGCGGATAATACCAGGTTCCGCACCCGTTCGGGGCAGGAGGTGGCTGTGTTTGACGAGAACGGATTGAACGCTTCGTTGGTAAAGGCGCAACGGCTTGAAACGGAGGGCGCAGAAGCGGCTGTGAAAATCGAGGGCGGCATGATTGCGGTGCTGGGTCGTGCCGGTGTGCCTAACATCAAATTTGGTGTAAATAGCGACGGATATGCTGTGATGCAATATTTTGACAACGCCGGCAATATGCTGTATGACTTAGGCCCTGCGGGTCTGGCAAAAATAAGCATGCAGAAAGCATCAATGACATTCACAGAGTGGATAGATGTGAGGGGAGCTAATTTGGCAGCACCGTATATTAAGAAAAAGACGTATACAAGCAGTAAAGGCTCATATAGTCTTGATTTTGATATTGCTGATACAGAGGCAAATGACAGATTGCTGTTTGGTAAATATGCTCAGCCGGGTACGTTGGTGTCAAAGAATTTGGGCTTTACACAATTGACGCATCTGTATCTGTACAGTGCTCCACGTGTTGATGGCGCAATTGTTTTGGATGATGACTCACGTAGAGGTCTTGGTAATTTGGATTTGACAAAAGCTGCAGATGGTGTCTATTTTACAAAGGAGTGGCCTCTTGCTGAGAATGGCAAACTTACAAATGTTGCTACCGGGCCGTATATACCTGCTGATGCTAAAATCAAGGATAATATGCAAGGTAATATCTTGCTGCTTGATGGTACAGAGGTAATGCGGATGCCACGCTGCTACTTTAGCGGTTGGATGGAGCAGAAAAAGCTGACTGCATACTTGAAGCCGGTCATAACGAGACTTGAAATATTCAGTTGGCAGGAAATGCAGATTAGTGCAAATAGCGGATTGACGCCGCCTATACAGCAGTAGACATAAGATTAAAAAAACATTGAGATATGACAGATTATGAAATTGTAGACGTTACGAAGCTTCAGAAGGCTGAGGGCGTAAAAGATGGTGACACGCTGCTGCTGATACGCCAGCAGGGCGACGGCACGAGTATATGTATGCGCACTGACGGCGCACAGTTTAAAGGCACTGACGCCTATGACGTGGCGAAGGCTAACGGCTTCAGCGGCACGCGAGAGGAGTGGGCGCAGCAGGTGGCGAGGATTAATGAGGTGTCGGCGGCGATAGACAACGCTAACGACACCGCCAGCCATCCGACGAAAATCGGCAGCGACAACTATGTGTATGAGTGGAACAAGGCGGCAAAGGCTTACCAGAAGACCGGCATCCTCGTCAAGGGCGACAAGGGCGAGACGGGCGCTACGGGCGCACAAGGAGAGCAAGGCCCGCAGGGCGCGAAGGGCGAGACGGGTGCCAGGGGCGCTACGGGCGCAACTGGGCCGCAGGGTGCTCAAGGCGCTAAAGGCGACCGTGGCGAAAACGGCAAATCGCCGATAATCAAAAACGCGTCGTGGTGGATTTGGGACGAGGCGAGCGGTGCGTACAAGGACAGCGGCATGTCGGTGTCGTCGCAGTATACGCTGACAAAAGGCGCCGTGGAGGGCGTGCTGACGGGTGATGTAAAATCGCACTCGCATAGCGCTTATGCCGCTAAGGCACACACTCATACGGAGTATGCACTTACTACACATAAGCATACGGAGTATGCCGCTGCTGGCCACAACCACGATGGTAGATATGCAGCGGTAAATCATACGCATGACATTTACTACACTAAGAAAGAGGTTGACGACAAAGGATATCTAACTGGGCATCAGTCGCTGGAGGGTTATGTGAATGATGTCCAGGAATCAGATCTGTATAGTACCGATGATATGGGTGTTTCGGATATAGTAAAGTCTGGTAATATACTTAAAGTATTTCGGGATCGATTTGTAAAACAGAGAACGCTGCTTAATTATGTAAAGACAGAAAATCTGGGCACTGCTATTGACGAGTATGCGAAAAGTAAAAGGTATCTGGCAAAGGAGGATTTGAAGGAGACCGTCGTCATTAAGCTGGTGTCAGACAAATCGGGGGCGGACGCCAACTTGAATGGGGCTACTGTTACGGTGAAGAGTGGCGACACAACAGTGAGCACCCAGACTTGGCAGGGTACTCCTATAAAGGTTGAGGTGCCGTGTGATAAGGAGGTGACAATAGAGGCTGCTGTTGTAAAGATGTATATAAAGCCAAAGGTGTTGAAGTATGTGCCATCACCACTGTACAACAGAGAGGCGACATTTACGTATAAGGCTTTGAAGCTGGGTGTGTTTATTGTTGATATAAATAATAATATTATACCAAACGAAAGTACGTATTTTTTATAAGTGATTGAGAATGAGATAAGTTTTTATCTCATA
>ERZ1034925.678-NODE-678-length-13906-cov-8.481048_pt1 | contig 13906 bp, 27 predicted proteins | sample MGYA00520687_ERZ1034925 | MGnify/ENA primary metagenome ERZ1034925 (study PRJEB33766, sample SAMN09781758) | gut metagenome | biome: gut microbiome | host: Homo sapiens | place: Madagascar | study: EMG produced TPA metagenomics assembly of the PRJNA485056 data set... | reverse complement strand
GTCTTCTTCTTCTCGGGTTTCGATGGGTTTATTTGGGTTAGATTGGGTTTCGTTGGGTTCCGCAGGGTTAGCTTGGGTTTCGATGGGTTTATTTGGGTTTTTAGGGCGACCGCCTTTTTTACCATTTGCCACATCTTTATTGTAGCGTTCCTGCGCTCGGTCTATTTGGGCCTTTGCCGTGCCCCACAAAAAACGTTCGTTCCCGCGAAGATCGGGCAGCTTTCCACTTTCAGCGTATTCCAGCATGGCCGTGAAAAGCCGTCCGCGCTCCGCATCTCCAAGCGCTTCCATGGATTGGGCAAAGTCCGTAAAGACTTTGAGATACTTCATGGCTGTTCTCCATCCTTAAAATTTAGAACGGGAGTTCGTCATCATCCACCTGGGTAAATTGAGCATATCCCCCGCCAGTCTGTGCCATGGAATCGTGCTGGATGGCGGTGCGCTCGGCGGCGTTATACTGCGCCTCGCTATCGCCGCCCTTGGGCGTTAAAAACTCCACATCCTGCGCCGTGATATCCAGGCTGGCGCGGGTCTGGCCATCGTTGCCGGTGTAGGTGCTGACGGATACCGCGCCGACCACGGCCACCTTGCGGCCCTTGGCCAGGTACAAATGGCAATTGGTGCCCAGCTCCCGCCACGCGGTAACGCGGAAGAAATCGGCCTCCGGCTGTCCGGCCTGGGCGCTTTTTCCGCGGCGGTTGACGGCCACGGTGAATGAGCATACGGCGGTGCCGTCGCGGGTGGAGCGCAATTCAGGATCGCGCGTCAGGTTTCCGACAATAAAACAGCGGTTCATGCTTTAATCCTCCTTGATTTTTCCCAGCCTGTAGCGCCGGGCAATGGGTTCGTCGATGATTACGGGGATCAGGTGATATTGATCCAGCAGCCTTTGATCGCCGTGCTGGTGGGCTTCCTGATGGTGCGCCCGGCACAGCGGCAGCGCGTGCATGCCGATATGGCACATCTCGCGCCGGTCGCCGCCCATCCCCACACGATCTACGTGGTGCAGCTCGGCATGCCGCCCGCACACAGCGCATTTTTTGTGCATCGCGCAGGCGTACACATACGCCTCGATATCCTCCGCGTACTCGGTCAGCGGCCTGGCGCTGGGCACGTCGTACTCGAGCATAAAATCGATCACAAAGCTGATAAAATCGCGCGCCGTGGACATATCGCAGTCCGACAGGCTAAATAGCTGCTTCTGCATGCCCTCCATGGTCTTCGCCCGGAAATCCACCTTGAGCGCGCCCTTGACGTGCTCCGGCGTATCGCCCGACCAGGCGGCGATCTCGCCCATCAGCGCATAGGCCTTCCGGCGCTGCTCCGGCGATATTCGCCGCGCATCCTGCCACAGCACCGTGACATGCTCGGACAGGTTCTGTGCGTCCGGGCGGGTGGTCTCCACGATCACCCGCCCCGGCTGCTCCATCACGCGCCCGATTGTGGCAATCATGCCGCATCATCCCCGGCCGCGCGGAAATTGGCTGCGATGCCGTCCAGCAGCTTGCTGTACTCGCTGTCGGTGTACTCGGCCAGCGGCTTATTGGGCGCAAGGTTCGCCTGTATCAGGCTGTTTACGCATGCGGACATCTCCTTATTGGTCTTTCCCAGCGCGGTCGCCAGCGCCGTCCAGGCGTTATTGCGGGCAGCCTTGTTATCGGCCTTGGGCGTGCTCTCCGGCGGCTTAGCCGCCTGTTTGGGCGTGCTCTCCGGCGGCGTGTCCGCGTCCGGGTCGGCCATTTCCTCCGTCGGGATGGAAAAAATCTGGAACATCGCGTACTTGTACGCAACCGACATCGCCTTATTACTCGATTTATCCGCGCTGTCCATGCCCTCGCCGATCACCGTCGCGCTGACGCTGCTGCCATCCTCGGCATACAGGGTGTAGCACATTTTCAGGATGCTGTAGATCAGGTTGCCACCGTTTCGGGTCTGCCGTTCCTCGCGGTGCTGCTCCAGCACCTCGGGCACGCAGAACACATGGTTGGCGGTCAGCACGGGGTTCAGCGAGTTCATCACCGCGTCCACGCCGCGGTACATGAACTTTTGCTGCTGGTTGTAGCTATCCTTGCCGATCGCGCCGAGCTGGCGCATGCAATCGGCAATCTTGCCGTAAATCATCGGGGCTTTAATCTCACTCATTCTCGTTATCCTCCTTCATCTCGATTTTAAACTCGGGCAGGCGGCTAAACGCCTGTACGCCCTCCACGACCTCGCCGTCCGCGTCCACACACGTGCCGTCCTCCATCACCTTGAGCGTCTTTTTCAGCGCGGCCCAATCGGCGCGGCGGGTGATCCTGACCAGATCGTCCCGGCCCTTTTTGTCCAGGTAGTCGCACAGCACGGCCTCGTCCCGGTTAAACTCCGGCTGCTGGGCCTTTAGCACCAGCTTACAGCTTGGCAGGCTGTAGCTCTCCTGGGTCTTGGTGGCCTTGTGCGGCACGGTTCCGAAATAATCGGCCAGCAGGGCGGCGAAATACGCCTCGGTGTCCTCATTCGCGCGGCGGATGGCAGATAGCTGCCGTTCGTAGTATTCCGTCCACGCCTTCGTATCCTGCCGGGCTTCCCTGATCTTCCTCGCGGCCCATTCGGCTTTTTGATCGTTGTCCACGGTAAACGGGGTATCCTGGGCGGTAGTAATCCTGATAGCTTCCATCTTGTTCCTCCTTCACGGCGCTCAGGCCGTTCCTATCATCGATTGCGGGGTATCCGATCATCCTTCCACCCCCTCGGGCGGGATCACGGTGTAGCCCTCGTTTTCCTCCCTTGACATTTCGGCCGCATTTGTGCTATGATCCATATAGGCTGTTTACCATCCTTTCATTCGCAGGCCGCTGGTGTTTCCCGACATCAGCGGTTTCTTTTTTGTTCACGCCATTTTTCGCGCATATGCGCCATGGTGCTGTGGCTGGTGTACGCCCCCGCGTCCCGAGCAACGGCCTGATTATAGGCAATCTGTTTTTTCGCCCGGAATATCGCATAGCTCAGGCAATCGATATGACATGATGGGTGCCGGGCGGGGAAGTTATTACACGGTGGCTTGATGTAGCTGTTCACGCCGCGCCCGCCCCCTGTTCTTCAAGCCAGCGCTTAAATACCGTCATCCGCACGCGATAGCGGTTTCCGACTTTCATGGCTTGCCCGCGCATGGCCAGCGCGCGCATGATACACTGGGCGGTGGATGGCTTAACATCCATTATTTCCGCGATCTCCTTTGTGCTGTAAAACGCTTTCGGCATTGTTTTCCTCCTTTCTGCCCGCCTATTGCCGGGCGGGCGCGGCTGCTGCTACAACGGATATATACTATACGCAATGGAGCCGGGGGCGGGAATCGAACCAGCATGACCAGCTTACAATGCTGGCGCTCTGCCGTTGAGCTACCCCGGCATTTTAGGCGGGCATTGGCGCCGCTGACCAGCGCTGCCCGCCGCCCATGAGTGATGCGATAAACCCATGCGGCACCCGCTTATAGCGGGATTTGCCCAGCATGCAAGTACCCAACATGCCGGGTGGTGGGGCGGGCAGGATTTGCACCTTTCAGAAGAGATGTGCACGACTCCGCCCTACTCAGCCGCCCCGTGCTGCCGGCTGTCCGTGGGCGTCTCGCTCCCATCGCGCGCCCGTCTTTCCGTGTGCCAGCGGCTTTTCGTGCCGAAGCCGATTGTTAATGTTACTTATTGCGGAGCTTATCCATCGATCTGTAATACCCCGCGTAGTAATCTGTGCAGCTTCCCGCGCCGCTTGTAAGCGAGGCGGTTAAAGCCGTCAGCGCAATGGCCGCGATGATGATTACGATCAGCATCCGTCGTCCCTCCATCGGTCATAGGCGATGTCCCCGGCGGCCAGCCGCTCCTCGGCCTCGCGCTCCAGGTCAGCCCACACATCCCGGTCATACTCCCGCAGCAGGCGGTCGTAGTAAGCGTCCTCGTTCATGCTTCCTCCATCCTTCGCAGGGCTTCGGCCAATGCGGCCTGGGCTTCCCGCGCCTCCTTCATATAGTGCGTTCGCAATGTCCGGCTGTCGATTCGCCCGTCCATCGCGTCCCGCTCCATCTCGTCCTGTAGCGCCATCACATCGGCCATTTGGTGCCGGGCATTGACGATGGCCAACGGCAGCTCCCGGTTTACGATCTCCGGCCAGTTATCGCGGTAGCTGTCGTAGGTTGACCGCATCCAGCGGTGCCACAGCCCCTCGGCCTTGTACTCGCGCTCCATCGCCCACACGTCATCCGGCTCCGGCCGCGTCTCGCCGGTCTCCCAGCGCCTTACGGTTTCTTCCGATACGCCCATTCTTTGCGCCGCCTGCCATCGCGGCATTTTTGCCGCTTTTCGGGCGTTTTGCAGGTCGGCAATGGTACACTCTGCCATGTTTTTACCTCTGTATCTATGCGATCATTTAGGAGGCCGGGGAAAACAGGCTTTCGATCAGCGCCGCCCGTTCGATCTGGCTGATGGGCAGGGCGTTGATGATGGCGGATGCTGTTTTAACATTCACATTTCTGTGCTTTCCGTTTAGGAAGTTAGAAACAGTACCGCTATTTATCCCTGAATCTTCCGCAATCTTCTTGCGGCAAAATACATATTTGCTGTCAAGTTGTTCAATGGTCACTCTCATCACCTCCAATGTACATTGCCGATGTACCTTACATATACTATTATACATAGATTATGTACATTGTCAATAGCAAAATACATAATTTATGAATTTTAATTTATACATAATCGATGTACAATATAGATACGGAGGATTGTAGCATGAAACTGCCAGCTATCGCGGAATTAAGGAATGAGCGGCGTTTGTCTCAACAAGAGGTGGCAGATGCTATTTCTGTCCCAAAGAGGACATATGCAGCTTGGGAACGCGGAGAAAACGATCTCCCGATTGATGGGCTGATCAAGTTGGCCGATTTTTTCCAAGTATCAACGGATAGGCTGTTAGGCCGGGTGATGGGCACTGAATTAAAAGAAAAAACACCACCCGAGAAAACGGATGGTGTTGTAAGAGCATCATTTAGCTTGCCTGAGACTGCTTCGATTCAAGCCAACACTGAATCTTTGCGAGAAGTTCTGCGCGAGATTGTTGATCAGGAATTATCCCGACGGGGCATTCCACCGTTACGGTAATTTCTCCATTTTTGCGCTCAACGTAGGCTGTTAACTTGGGGGTAGTGCTCATGGTGCGCCTCCTAAAATATATTGATCGTTTTTAAAACTTTATAAATCGAAAGGATGGGCAGAAAATGAAACGGATGGTACGGCTGATCGCGGTTGTGGCGGCGCTTGTGTGCCTGCTTGCAGGCAGCGCCTGCGCGGAAGAATGGTGGAAAGAATATCAAAATCCAGACTACAAGGCGGATATCAGAACATTTACAGAATGCCCCGGCATTAAGGGCTCGTCGGCCTATGATATCACAGTATCGCTCAAAAACATGGGCATTACGGTGGGGGATCGGCAATCGGCAAAGGATGGTTACCGCTGGGATGTCCCATCGTTTACAAGCAATGGCACAGTGTGCTCCGCATATATTTCCGCCAATAAAAACTACGAGGTGTGCTACGCGACGTTTACGATGGCGGGAAAAAACAACGGTTTTTTGTATTTTGCCGCTACGATGCCGTATGAAGGCAAAAAGGATAACAGCGCGGCGGAATGGGTGGAAAAGAACCTGAATACCAAAGAAGAGATTACGCTCCAGGATGGCGATATCATTTATAAGCTCACGCCCATGCCCAACGGCCCCGGCTGGTTTTTGGATGTAGAACATGTAGATTACCCGGATTATTTGCTTTACGTTATGTCACAGCAATAACAGCCCGCAAAAAGTGAGAGGATGAACATAAAATGAAACGGATTATTGGGATGGTAGCTATCATTCTGGCGGTTTTGTGCGTGTTTTCCGGCGCAAACGCAGAATGGTGGCAAGAGAAAAAGGCCGATACGGACGAAAACAAGCAAGAATACTACGAAACCCTGTGCTACGGCGACCGTGGCGCGCGCGTGCGGAGCCTGAAATTGCGCCTATATGAATTGGGATACAATTTTGAGGGCAGCGACCCGGACGATAAATATAATGATTTAACGCAGCATGCTGTACGCCGTTTCCAGCGCTACAGCGATATGCGGATAACGGGGATTGCCGATAACGAGACGCAGCAGCGGCTGTATAGCGATGACGCGGTGCGGTACCCTAAAAAGCCTGTAAAATCGTCCGATTATCGGGAGATCAGCCAGGACGTTAGCTACAGATACGTGGCCAATAACGCCGAGAGCCACAAAGGGAAAAAGCTGTTGGTAAGCGGCATTGTGTTAAGCGCCGATGGAAACCGCGATGAAGGGTATGAGCTGCGCGTGGCCATCCATGCAAATTACAACGATGTGGCCTATGTTCGCGTTCCTGCCGGATGGATTTGTAACATTTACGTGGATGATCTGATCGACGCTTATTCGGTGTGTACCGGCAGCATCACCTATACATCGGTGCAGGATAAGCAGGTAACGCTGCCGAGCTTTGAAACCGATTGGGTTTCTTTCCTTAAATAAAACGATGACTAGGGACGAAGCAAGGACGCTTGCAGAGCGCGCCTATCGGCAAGAATTCGTTCCGATTGTCAAGCGAGAAAAATATTCCCGGATTTCAACAATATTTTTCCGCAAATCGGCGGTTTTTCGCCATTTCCGCAAATAATATTGTTCTATTTCTATTTACGGAATATTCCGCATATATGTAAATAGGGAATACGATATTTAACGCGTCAGCGGTGCGTCAAGCGACGCGTTGGATTGTGTGTTAGAACGATCCTGGTCGTCCGGGAAGCATACGGACAGATCGATCTTAAGAGGGGGAATATTAAAGGTAGTATGCTTACGGCGGCGGTGAGCGGTGTGGTTGCGGCGGGGCATGGCTGATTACCTCCTGTATTTGATGGCCTAAGCTAACCACACAACGCCGCGTCACGCAATGCCCAGCCGGGGAAAACGCGTCCCACCGGCGGGACAACGCGCGTCACGGATGAAAGGATTAACGGCATGTGCGAATTAATCGGGGAAAAAGCGCAAATAACAGCATACCTACAAAACCTGAAGGACAAAAAGCAATGGACCGTAGCGCAATGGGAAACGGCATCGGGCGTGCCAAAGCAAACAATATCCCGGCTGTTAAAGGCGCAGGTTGAATCACCGCAGTTTCGGACGGTCGCGGCAATCGTAATCGCGGCGGAGGGATCACTGGACGAGCTGTGCGGCATCGCGCCGCAGGTAGAAATCCAGGAAAAGTACGTTAACAGCATCGAATCGCAAGAAGTGATCAACAAAGGCGAACGCAGCATCACTTATCTAAAGAAACAGGTCGAAATCCTGCAGGCAGCGAACAGGCAATGCCGACGGCACAACACCATCTGCCATGCGATTATCGGCGTATTTTTGTTTTTCTTCGGCGTGCTATTGGCCTGGGATTTGATGGATCCCCAATATGGCTTTATCCACCGTGCCAGGTCGGGCATCAGCCCCAGCGGTGGCATCTGGTATAAGCATATATTGGGGATTATATCACACAAGATGTGCTAAAAATACACGCATCACAAACGGGACATGGGGGAATTTGTCGAATCATGCGGAAAGATGGGCTGCGGGAGATTACAATTACAATCGGCTACGACGCAAACGGGAAACAGCAAAAAAAGCACTTTTACGGAAGAACAATGGCCGAAGCAAAGCGAAAACGTGATGAGTATAAGCAGCAGGCTTTGAGTGGCGTAAATATCGAAAGCATTACATTATCGCAATGGATAGATCGCTTTTGTGACGTTTACAAACCGCAGGATATGGATTATCTGATCAACCGCCTGCGCCGCAGCCTTGGCACGCGCCCGATAAAATCCATCGCCGAAATAGATCTGCAAAGGGAGCTAAACAGCATCGCAGGCATGAGCACATCGCACATCAGCAAATACGCTCAGATCATCAAGCGCATATTTCTGCGCGCCCGTACGAACCGCCTGATCGTATTTGATCCAGCCGAAAACCTGATCCTGCCGCAGGGCACGCGCGGAACACACCGAGCACTCGAAAAATGGGAAATCAACGCCATCATGGAAAACTGGCATTTATACCCTGCCGGGCGCTGGGCTATGCTGATGTTGTTGTGCGGGCTTCGGCGCGGCGAAATGATAGCGCTCGATTGGGCGGATGTTGATATGGCCGGGCGTACTATCCTGATCCACCAGGCCGCGAACATAAGGAAGAACAAGCCCATCATCAACGACCGCACAAAGACCATGGCGGGCATGCGCCGCCTGCCGATCTGCGCACCGCTCTATGCCATGCTATCCGCGACGCCGCCCGAACAGCGCGTCGGGTTTGTCTGCCGCACGACGAAGGATGAGGCCATCACCGAAAGCGCGGCCAAAAGAAATTGGGATACGTTTTGTAACATCGTCACACGGCAGCTAAACGGCGAGCGCATTACCCCCGCGCGCGATAGCCATGCAGGCGATCCTGACAGGATTATTTTCAAGTGCCGAATGCACGATCTCCGTCATACCTTTGCCACCATGCTATATGATGCGCATGTGGACGTTAAGGCCGCGCAGTATTATTTGGGGCACTCAGACCTCAAAATTACGCTCGATTTGTATACCCATTTATCCCACGAGCGCGAGAACGTGGAGCGGGCAAATCTGGTTGGATTTTTGGACGGATATTTGCCTGGTTTTTCGAAGTAGTCGTAAAAAAGTCGTAGTAAATTTTTTCAGCAGTTTAACTATGCAAAAATCAAACATTTATGCAATGAAAAGTGCCATTTTACGGCCAGTGTCTTTATTTTATGCAAACCGATGTTCTGCCTACGAATCAAAAGGTCGTGGGTTCGAATCCCGCGGGGCGCGCCAAACGAAAGAACCGCCGAAAGGCGGTTCTTTCGTTGATTTACAAGGGTTTTTCGGTTTTTGAGCGGGAATGCTTCTCAGGGGAGAAGTTGAGTTTTAGTGGGTTTCGCACGGTTTCGCATGGTTTGCGTAGTCGTAAAATAGTCGTAGTACGACTTTTACCCCTTCATAATGTCAATCATCGTTTGCGTATCGCGCAGGCGTTGCGCTTCTTCGGGGGTGCGTGCCATACATTTTTTTAATGCGGCCTCGATATCATCTATCGACGAAAGCGACGAATTTTCGACCGGCTGGGCGGGCATGGCCTGCGCGGCCACGGGCTGCGGAGAGGACGGGGCGGAATCGGAGGCGGCGAGGAAATCGCGGACGATAAGCAGCGCCGCCAGATCGCGCACGTTCTGCGGGTTATCGCCCTCGCGCACGGCCTTATCGATCTCATACTCCACCCATTTTAGCGATAGCATGTCTCGCCGCCTCCCCTCGATCAGTCGTGGCGGATTTCATCCAGCGCGCGCTGGATCACCTCGCGGTACTGCCCGTCGGCGGTGCGGAGCATATCCTGCAGCTCGGTAATCATGTGCTGGCGCGCATCATCTCGGCTATAGTGGCCGCGCACATAGTGCTCGCCGCGTCGCATATAGGAGCTGCCGCGCTCATCATAGGGCTGGCCGTAAGTGCCGCGGGCTTCCCAGCCACCGGCGCGGCTGTAGCCGCTCTCGTCTTCGAGCTTCATGATTTTATCGATATTTTTGATGGTGTCGGTGAGCTTGTGGACGGTTTCGAGATCGCCGGTGGACATGTTGGGCTTGGCCGCGATTTCGTCCAGCTCGGCGCACAGCTTATCCTTCAGATCATACAATGCTTTCATTATATATATTTCTCCTTTCTCAGCTTTCACGGGTGACGATCAGGTTGGCGTTCTGGATGCTAATCGCCTGATCGCTGGTGTTTTCGACGGCCACGGTCGCGCAGCATCCGGCGGGCACGTCCACAAACGTATCAATGTAGACGTTAAAATAGTTGTCGACGGCGGCTGGCGTTACGATGGCCTTGGACGCGGGCAGGGGCTCGCCTGCGATTGCAAGGGCGACGGAGATCGCGCCGACGGTGCCGCCGGTGGGGATGGCGATATTAGCGCCAAAGGACACGCGGAAGCGCGCGCGGCACTGGCAGTTTGTGAGGCCGCGCAGGGTGACGATGCCCGAGCCGTCGCGGTGCACGATGCAGCGGGACGGGGCAACAGGGGTTTCGTTAAATAGTACATTCTGACCGGCCTCGACGGTCTGTACAGCGGCGTAAGAGTATTCAGCCATAGGTTTCTCCTTTCAAAAAATGCGGCGAGGGAATATTCCCCCGCCGCGTGATATCAGCACCGGCGAAATGGCCGGTCATCCCGACAGGGCGGGAAGCTGTTAGGGTATGCGGTTGTTAGCCGCCGCAAAGCTGCTGATTGCAGCAATACGGGTTGGCGACGACGTAGGCCGGAGTAGGGCACGGGCGAAGCGTCTGAACAAGGTAGCTGTTCTGCGCGGCCTGGGACGCGGCAAGCTGCAGCCCGAAGATCTGCTGGTTCTGCGCCGCGATCTTTTCGTCCTTCGCTTCAATCCGCTGGGCGGTGAGCGCATCCAGCACGGCGCGGGCGTTCGCGTTCTGGTTCTCGATCACGTCGCGGATGCCGGTCTGCACGGTGTTGCGAGTCTCGCACGCCTGCGTGGCCAGGTTGTAATTAACACCCTGGATCGCGGTCTGGGTCTTGCAGCAGCAATCGGCCTGCTGGGCGGACATGGTGTAGAGCATCTGCATCAGCGCGGCCTGCTGATTGGAGCGGGACAGCTCGGCCTGGGCAAAGCCGTTAGCCATCTGCATCTGGGTGCCGTTGATGAGCTGCGACTGGGCATAGAAACCATTGCACAGGCCGTTGTTTACGTTGTCGATCTTGCGCTCGATGTTGGCAAAGTCGCTGGTCAGCACGTAGCCGTCCATGACCGCACCCTGGCCGCCGGTGCGGTTGCCGCCGCCCCAATTGCCGCCCCAGCCGCAAAACACAAAGAGGAACAAAATGATAATCCACAAGGCGCCGTTACCGCCAAACATACCATCGTTCTGGCGATTGCCGGACGCGGCGGCGATATCGGACAAACTGTATTCGGAGTTCATAGACATAAAATGCTCCTTTCGGACAAAAAATAAAAAAATATATGCTTAATCGTGGCCACGATAAAAGCCTTAAAGCAGGGATTGGAACATCCGCGCCGCCTGCTGAAGCTGGTCAAGCTGCTGCTGCGACATTTGGCCGGATTGGAGCAGGCGCTTTACCTCCTGCTCGGGGTCGCCCTGGAAATTGGCCTTGAATTCCTGGAATTTCTGAACCATCTGCTGGAAATTCCCCAGCGGGCCTTGCATGGACGGCATCGCGCCGCCGCCGAGCGCCTTAAACAGTGGGTTCATCCGGCGCGGCCTCCTTTTTGCTGGCCTTGGCGGGCTTGGCGTTCATCGCATCGATGCGGGCGGAAAGCGCGTTAAATTCCTCGCGCGTCACATAATCCACGGCGGGAGCTGCGGCGGCGACGGGCTTGGGCTGCGGCGCTGTGCGCTCGACGTAATCCAAAACGCGCATGGATGGCATGCCGGACGCGTCGCAGGATTTGATATAGATGGTCTGCCGCTCGCTGTCCCACAATGGCACGCTGTTCCCGGCGGCGACCATATAGCTTTTCGCGCCCGATTCGCCCTGAACCCAGATCATCTGGTTTTGCGGTCTGATGGGCTGCGGCATCATGGGCTGCTGGCTTGTGCGAAGCTGCTCAAGCTGACCCATGGGCTGGCCGGGCATGTAGTATCCGGGCTGATATCCGTACATCTTTTAGGCCTCCTTATACCAATAATAGGCGGGGGATTCCGCGCCGCTGTCCCACGTATCGTAATAGCTGCCGTCGGCTACGCACACGACGTGGCCGCTGATCGCCAGCACATAGGTGCCATGCGGATGCTCGCGGCAGAAATCGGCCACGGTATAGCAATCGGGGCAATCGTCCGGCAGCGCGCGGCGGCGGAAGCCGTGTCGGCGAAGGTACGCGCCCCATACATGATTGGCCGTGGGCATATCGCACAAACGCAAGCCCTCGACGCACAGGCCGCAATACACCGTATCCCAGCTTTCGCCCGTGGCGCGGCTGATGGCGCGGACGGTGCAATCGCCCACCCGCGCGCCCATGGGGTTTGGATTGTAGGCGCTGTACATCGCTCTTTCCCCCTTTCGTCGCCTGTATTTTCGCACAAAAAAAGCCCCTTCACGGCTCAGGTAAAGGCCGCGAAGGGGTCAAAAAAAGCCCGCCGGATGGCGGGCGGAGCGTATTTTACTTTACCGCCTCGACGATGGCGGCGCGGATAAACTCGGCGGTGGTTTCGTCCTTTTCCTGCGCGCGGCGGCGGACGGTTTCCAGCAGCGCGGACGGCAGGCGGATGCTTGTAACGGTGGTGCTGCCGTCATCGTCGATCATATCGCCAAAGATATCATCATATTCATTTTTCGGCAGTCGATCAAGCGCCCATTCTTTGGCCTGCTCAAGCGACATGGGCAAGATAGCGCTGCCCGGCTCAAAAACCTTTAAGCGGCCGATCCTGGCGTATTTGGTGTTTGCGCCGCCGTCGCCGAAAACGAAAAACTCGCCGGTCTTTTTGCGATACAACGCTTCAGCAATGTAATTGAGGGGATCCGTGCCGTTTTCGTCCCATTCGGCCAGCTTCTTGGCGGTGGCGGTATCGTACAGCTTGTTATTGATGATTTTCTTCATCTGTTTTTTCCATTTCTTTCATTTTTGCGAGATTGGATAAGTTAGGCATGCGGGACATCGGCCTTGTGCCGGATGGCATCGTACTGCGCCAGGATGGCGGCGTCATCATATTTGGCCGTGAGCCTCTGGATGGCAGGAAAGTTGCGGCGCTTAACGTCGGGTCCTACGGCGATCCACTGCCACGGGCCGCGAGACGTTGCAATGCTGCTGCCCTCCTGTATGTGCCAGACTGCCAGATGCAGCGCGATGTGGTACATGCCGTTTTGCATGTTAATGATATCGTGATAGCTCGTTGTCTTCTGCTCATAGCTGCGCTGCCAGGTGAGCGTGGCGGTCAGCGTGGTGCGCTCGTCAAGCTGGATATCCTTCATGGCCCGCTTTTGCCCACGAAAGATATAGTAGAGCTCGTCGAAACGGAACCCGTTGTGCATCTTGGCGTTGATGATGTTGATCTGCTCGTCTGTGATGCTGTGCATTTTACAAGCCTCCTGGCCTTGTGGCCTGTTTTTGTCGCCCTCGTAACCTCCGGGGCGGGCGGCTGCCTAATCTCCGATTGACGAATACTCTTCCCACAGATTTCCGTCATCATCGCGGTAAAGCGTCCAATCCCCATATTCAGCCATGCGATAGTCTACAACCTGCAAGCGCTTCTGGAATTCCAGGAAACCTTTCCGGGACTTCGGGCAATTCGACCAATATTTGGCAATCGGTTTAGCGTCTTTCCACATCGCTTTTACCTTTCTGCCGGGGATTTGCCGCCCCGGCGCGGCGGGCTTGGCTGTCAGCACTTTACGATTTCCGCGCTGCCGTTGTTGATGATGATGTCGGCCACCTTGTAGCCGTTGATCACTCCGGAGATCTCCGCGTCCACGCTGTGGGCGTATACTTCCATGGTGATCGTGTTAGCCCAGTAGACCTTGCCGCGGTAGGTGATTTTGCGGCCGTCCAGCAGTTCCTGCTTGTGAGTGTTAAGGTACTTCATTTTTTCATCCTCCTTACTTTTTGTCAATGACCTGTACGGTTTCCCAGCCATCCAGCGCGGCCGTGGTGTCCATGTACTCGAGCGGCAGGCGGCGGATTTCGATGTGGTCGCAGCAGTCGGCGCAGATGTAACGATATTTGCGGGTATCAACGATCAGTTCGCGCATTACCTTTTCAATAAATTCCTTCTTCATTTTAGTTTCGCTCCTTTCCTTGTTTACGTGTATATTATAACATAGAGTTGTAGTA
>ERZ1034925.676-NODE-676-length-13928-cov-3.978231_pt1 | contig 13928 bp, 8 predicted proteins | sample MGYA00520687_ERZ1034925 | MGnify/ENA primary metagenome ERZ1034925 (study PRJEB33766, sample SAMN09781758) | gut metagenome | biome: gut microbiome | host: Homo sapiens | place: Madagascar | study: EMG produced TPA metagenomics assembly of the PRJNA485056 data set... | reverse complement strand
ACTTTCGGGGTCACAGCACGCAAAGTTCCGCGCGCCGGAGTCAGCTCCAGAGCACCGCCGGCCGAACGGAACACTCCGCCGGGCGTCAGCTCCGCAAGACGCTTCTGCAGAGCGGGACGGCTCACAGAAAGCAGTTCGCCCTTTGCACCGTTTCCCGCGCCGAATCCGCCGACAGGACCGAGCAGTCCAAACCGTTCGTATTCCACAGGGAAGAGATCTTCAAACGGAATCTGCGTTTTCTCTTCCACAGCAAACCGGAACTCCGGACCGGGCATCGAGTCAAAACCACCGTCGAAGAACAATGCCGCGCCAAGCGCATGCGAGCAGAGCTTTACCGGATCCGTCGCAAGATCAAAAAAACCGTCCGTCCGGCGGCCATACTGATATTTTTCCGTTCCGTGCGTGTAGGCAAACTGAAACAGCCCGTCCCACCGCTGAAGAGCGCCGTATGCGCCGAACAGAACCGCGGCTTCCGCGCGGAACGGGTTCGGGCGTCCGGTATCATACTCCGTCACCATGAACGGTTTGCCGAGCAGACGGCTCGGAAAGAGACGCGCCGGACTCTCCGCAAAGCGGGAAATCGCGGAAGCGTTCTGAGAAAGAACCGGAAGCTCCCACGCCTTCCCCGCGAATTCGGGATGATTGTAATAATGATGATTTTCGACAAAATCGTACATCATCCGCATTTGCGCGAGCTTCGGCCCCACGCCCATGTTCTGATCCGAAAGCGGTTTCCCGCAGCCGAGCCCGCGCACAAACTCCTTCATCTGCGCATACCGGCGGTTGTAAAGACGCGTCAGGAAATCCTCATAGGCGAGGTTCCGTTCCGCTCCGGAAGGAAGAACCCGTCCGGATTTTGCAAGCTCCGACTCAAACGCCTCGCGGTAAAGCTTGCGGCAGGCGTCGTTGCACTGGTGTTTCGGGAAAATGTTGTCTTCGTTGACCAGACCGAGACTGATCAGCGCGGGATCGTCCTTCACCGCAACCTTCGTGTACGGATTCACATGATTCAGAAAATTTGTTGCCGCGCGGCGGAAGTTTTCAAACACATCGTCACGCAGAAAAAAGAGCGCTTTGTAGACGTCGAAATCGGTAAGACGTTTGTCGATTCCCTTGAGTTCGCCGGCTGGAATGCGACGCGAAACAAACAGATCGGTCTGCCAGTAAATCCCGCGTCTGGCAAGCGCGGAAATAAAGTAATCCAGCTGTTCCATCCGTTCGGGATTAAGTTTGGTCGAATCGTGCGGATCCGCAATCAGCGAATCATGATGATGAATGCGCACGGCATTGAACCCGTGGCGCGCCAGGCGATCCGCCAGACGGTCCGCCCACTCTTTTGAAACGAACGGCGCCTGTGAACAGATGTTGGTTCCATAGAACCGCGCGGGAACGCCGGGACGGTCGCGGAACTCGAAGCGTCCGTTGCGGATCACCACCGGACCGTACTTGCCGGCGGGGGCGTCGAGCCGGAACGAGAAGTCCAGCGCACCGCCGGCAGCCGGATCTTTGATGAAGTTCAGAGTCTTCCACTCTTTGCCGGGAACGATATAGTGCGGAACCGATGCGATGCGCGGCGCGGCGAAATCGCTCACCGAAGCGGCGACAATTCCCCAGATGGCGTTCCCTGCGGACTCAAACGCAATCCGCGCGAGCGGTTTCGGCTGAAGAGGGAACTGCGAGCGGTAAAGTCCGACAAACGAACTGCGGTTCTCTCCCGTCCAGACGACATCCCCGTTCGGGACGTCGGATGGCTGCCACCAGTTTCCCGCGTCGCGCCCGTTCCGCAAATCAAAGCGGTCGGACGAACCGTCGCGGTAAGTCACCGTCACCGTGCCGAGTTCCGCACCGCCGGACTGCCAGGCGAGTGAGTGAAGCAGATAGAGACGTCTGCCGCGGATGTTTCCCGCAATCTCCGTTTCCGCCTTTGCGGGGAAATCCGGACGGCGGCGGCCGCGCAGCATGATACAGCTTTTTTCACCATCGCCGACGGTGAAGCGGATGCCGTTGAAAAGACGGGTTCCGGGCTTCAGCATCCGCAGGTCGTTGTCGGGGCCCTGATCGGTCCAGCCGCCCTTGCCGTCATTCGGAACGTCGTCACGCAAACTCATGTTCATGGCGGCGGAAAGATCAAGCGGCGTGCTTTCAGGAGTTTCGCGGCGAATCCGGATCGTTGCGCCGGCGGGGAACGGCTTTTCCGTTTCGCGGACAAGCGAAATGCGGATTTCAAACGTCGAACCGTTTTTGTAGCAGCGGTTGTCCTGAATCAGAATCTGAAGTCCGCCGGAAAGAACCCAGCTTCCCGTGCGGTCGGTCAGACGCAGCTCTTTGCAGTAACCGCTGAACAGACGCGGCTTTTTCTCCGCATCCAGCTTGACGGGAAGGAGAATTTCCCTGCCGCCCGCAACGACGGTGCGTCCCTGCCATTCATCGGCGGGCAACAGGAGAGCAAGCACGCCGGATCGGAGCGGAGTATCCGAATCAAACGACGCGCGGAAGGTATAGCGCCACTCCCGGTCACCGGACTTCAGAAGCTCGCCGCAGGAAATTCCGAGGGAAGATTCCGGCAGACGCAGTTCGATCTTTGCGCACCCCTGATTGAGCTCGACCGGGTGAAAGAACCGCCGTTCGGGGCCGCCCTGGCGGTAGCCGCGCCACTTCGGTGTGAAAGCGACGAATTCGAGTTTATGCTCGCCGAACCGCAGTGTTCCCGTGCGGTCGAACAGAACGTTTTCCGCGAAAACCGCGACGGAGGAAACAAGAAGCGAAAGAATCCATTTCAATTTCATGTTCAGTCCTCCGGATGCCAGTTCTTGTCGGATTCAAGAATGAACTTGTAGAAGACATCGCTGCCCTGTTTCCCGACAACCGGAGTGCGGACGGTGCCGACATGGAGATCGGTGTAGACAACGTTGCAGTCGTGCAGTCCGTTGTGCCGCGCGAACGGAACACCGAAACCGCTGTTCTGACGGGTATTGGCCACGCGGATATGTCCCTGGCTGGATGCATCGGGTGCCTCTTCGTTGCATTTGACCGTTTCCGCAATCAGGACCTTCTGCGATGCGCGCTTCACCTGTGAGAGCTTGTACGTATCCGTCACAGATTTCTGATAAGTCCAGTTCATTCCGAACACGATGTTCTGCCAGAGCCACCAGTTCAGGGTCTTGTGGTTCGCAAGCGGCTTGAACGTATCCGTCGTGACGGAGGGACAGACGAGCAGTTTGGAATCCATCATTTTGTTCAGGATCAGCGTCTTCGCCCAGCCGATCTGCCCGGCATCGTTGTTTTCTTTATTGTGCCAGACAATCGGAAAATGTTCATCATAATCATTCTGGTACATGGAGACGCTGAGCCCCATCTGCCGGCTGGCGTTTGCACATTGAACGGTTCTCGCCTTTTCCCGTGCGGAATTCAGCGCGGGAAGAAGCAGCCCCGCGAGGATGGCAATCACGGCAATTACCACGAGGAGCTCCACAAGGGTAAACTCCGTGCGGCGAGTGTTCTTTCTGAATCGGTTCATTTTGTTCCTTTCTTATTTTATTTTCTGAAGTTCATAGGCAAATACGGCGCCGGAGGGCTGAAACACTTTCAGAGCTGCACTCAAGCTGCCGTTTTTCCGCACAAGCGGTATTTCGTTCAAACGTTTTCCCGCAGTGTTGACAGCGAACAGGTGGTACTGTGTTCCCGGTTCCGGATTCAGCATGATTTCCGCTTCGCCGCGCGCGGCAAGATACGGAAGCGTGCCCCAGCTGTCGAGCTGTTTCATATCCGATGAAGCGAATTTTGTTTTCGTCCGGTGCGAATCGGTCAGATGAAGCAGAAGAATCCGGTCTGTTTCCTTCAGTGGACGGTTATCCGTCGAGACCGCCGCGATGACGCCGCGTCCGGTCAGGCTTTTTGCGGAAAGAAAATCGCCTTTCCCGCTCCTGCCCGCAGGCAGGACAAATGCCTCGCAGACATCGGAAACAGCGCGGAATGTCTGCGCCTTCCGGTTCAGCTCAATGCGTCCGTCCAGACTGCGGAAGATGCCGTTTTCAGATTCAAAGTTTTTTCTCTCAATCAGCCCAGCGCGAACAATGCGGACAATCAAATCATCCTTTCCCGGCGCGGCGTCAAACACCGGAAGGCGCGGAAGTGAATCTTTCGGGAAGGCCGTTCCGGGATTGAGTATCGCAACGGTATCCTGCGGCAGAAGTTTTTCCGCCTCCGCATTTTCTCCGACGACCACCCCGACCCGCGCGATCTGTCCGAGCAGGGAGATAGAGCCGTTGAACGGGGTTTCAAACGGAATTTCATCATGCGCAGTCAGCCGCACGGCAAACGCCTTGTCCGCCGGAGGAATGCCGTTCTGCGAAAACAGCGCGCCGCCGATGCGCACGCCGAGACTCTTCACCGGATCAACCGCAATATCGAAGAAACTGCCCGGCGCATCCTCCTTCATAATCCGCTCCTGTCCATGCGAATAGGCGAACTGGACGAGCATATCCCATCCCTGCAGTCCGCCGTATGCGCCGATAACCGGAGCGCCTTCCGCGCGGAAACGGTTCGGATACGCATAGTCCCACTCCGTCACCGCGAACGGCTTGCCGAACAGACGCGAACTCGCGAGATGCCACGGAACGGGGAACGAACCCGCAAGCGCGGAGGTCTGTCCCGAAAGCGACGGCAATTTCCACGGAGTCCGCGCGAACGCCGGGTGGTTGCTGTAGCCGTGTACATCCACATAATCGTATTCACGCCGCATCTGCGAAAGTTTCGGCGTGGTTCCCATGTTCTGATCCGTCAGCGGGCATTTGAGTCCGAGCGAACGGACGAATTCCGTCATCTGGGCATAACGTTTTTCGTAAGTTTCCGTCAGAAAGCGTTCGAACTGACGGGTGTGTTCGCCGGGGCTGACGTTCTGCGGCAGGTTGTTCGCCGCGCGCCACTGCGCGAAGCGTTCTTCATAGAGCTTGCGCGTGAACGGCTCCGACGCCCAGCAGGACTTGATGTTGCCTTCGTTGATGATGCTCACCGAAACAAGCACCGGATCATCCTTCAGCGCAACGCCCGTGTAGGGGTTGACGTGCGCGAGATAGTTGCGGACATGCGTCTTCCAGTTTTCCCACACCGAATCCAGAATCCAGAACATCGCCTTGTAGGAACCGATGTTTGTGAGACGGCCGGGATACTCCGGGATTTCCCCGGCAGGAAGACGGCGCGAAATATAAAGGTCGGTCGTCAGATAGATCCCGCGCTTCTTCAGACAGTAAATCAGATAATCGAGTCTGTCGTTTTTCTCCGTGTCCAGTTCATATGTCCGGTCTTTGCGCCCGATTCCGCCGTCATGATGATGAATCCGGACGATATTGAACCCATACTGCGCCATGCGGTCGGCGAACCGCTCCGCCCATTCGCGCGGCAGGAACGGTCCGGCGGAACACAGATTCGTTCCGTAGAACCGCTGCTGCACTCCGGGCTTGCCGGAAAACTCGAAATGTCCATTCCGGATCACCACCGGACCGTACTTGCCCGCGGGAGCATCCAGCTTGCCGGAAAAGTCGAGAACCGAACCGGGAAGGACATCACGGGAAAAGTCGACCGGTTTCCACTCTTTTCCAGCCGTAATGTAAAACGGCACACTCATGAAGCGTGGCGGACGCTCGTTCCCGACCGATGCGGCAACAATCATCCAGACCGCCCGGTTGGCCGATTCAAATTCAATTTTGCGGATTTCCTTTTCCTGAACCGGATACGCACTGCGGTAGAGTCCGACATATGAACTGCGGTTTTCTCCCGTCCAGACCACTTCGCCGTTCGCGCGCGGACTCGGCCCCCACCAGTTGCCGACGTCGTAGCCGTTGCGCGGCCGGATGGTTTCGGTTGTGCCGTCCCCGTATGTCAGAGTCACCTTGCCAAGCTCGGGCGCGGAGGTTCCCCATGCGGTTGCATGAAGCAGGAAAAGCCAGCGTCCTTTTATCCCCGGAGCGACCGCCGTTTCCGCTCGAACGGGCATGTAATCACGCGCAATTCCGGCTAGAACCAGACAGGAGCGTCCGCCGTTTTTCGCGGGATCAATGATGTCGAATTCTGTTCCGTGGAACATCCGGAGCCCGGGCTTGAGCATGCGCAGATCGTTCTCCGGTCCCTGGTCGGTCCAGCCGCCCTTGCCGTCGGATGCGATTTCATCGCGGAACCCCATATTGACCGCCTTGCGCAGATCAAGCGGTGTGCTGGAGTACGGACGGTATGTGAGTTTAAGATGAAGCTCCCGAACGCTCTCTTCCGTCTTCTGCATCTGCAGCAGCAGACTGAATGTTTTTGTCCCCGGGCGGTAATCGTGAAGATTGAAATAGACAGGCTGTCCGCTTTCGATCACCAGCGAACCGTTGTCGCACGGGATTTCGATTTTCCGCGCCGTGCCGCTGCTCAGGGAAAGATTCTTTTTTTCCAGCGGAAGGCGGAACGGCTTGTCGTCAAACACGAGGGAACGTCCCGCAAACATATTCGCGGGAATTGCGGAGCGGAATGTAAAATTGTATTTGACATTGCGAAGCGTGAAATCATATGTGTACTGATTTTCCGCGACTCTCCGGAGCTCCCCGGAAAACGGGATTTTCTCCGAGTCCGACAGCAGGACTTCGCCCGCACTGCTCCAGAGCCCCGCCTTCGGATCGCGCTCCAGTTTATCGAGCTTCCACTCTTTCGCGCTCCCCTGCGTACAGTTCCGTCTGTTCGCATAGTTGTCTCCGCAGAAGAGGAGGCCCGCCGCATCAAGTCTTCCCTTGACGTCGAGCGAAACCGGCGCCGCCGCGAGCACGACGGAAAAAGCAAAACAAAGCAGAGAAACGGCAAATCGGCAATTCATGATACAAGTTCCTTTCCGTCAGTTGTTGATCGGCGTGTAATCCGCCATGTCATACGCAAAATCCCAGTTCTTCGTTTTGAAAACCATCTTCATCGCGCTCTTCGACATGGCCGAAGCCGAACCGCCGGCCTGAATCGTGTTGACCGTTGAAGCGCTGTGAATCAGCCACGGACGCGACTTCACATCGTAAGTGAATTTGAAAAAGCCGTCGCTGAGAAAACGTCCCTGCGCATCCCGGGCGGACGCCTTGCGGACATCGACCAGCATGAGCAGATCTGCGGGACTCTTCCAGAGTTTCGCCCATCGAGCCTCCGACAATCCGCCGCCCTGATGCCGGATGCTGTACGGCGCATGGCGGACCACTCCGCTCCCCGAGTAGCTCGCGGCCGCCCCCTGATACGCGAAGTCCAGATTGTAGCCGTAAGTGTAGACAAGCGGACGGTTATACTGATAATTTCGCGGATCGCCGGAATTCGGACAATGGAAAATCGCATACGGATTTTCTTTTTTCAAATCCTTCGGAAGATACCCCGCCTGCGAAAAGATGGTTCCCCAGTTGAGACCGGAATCCGTCTGCACCCAGACATACCCGTTGAAATCGTTCGCGTACATGTGAATAATCTGTCCGCACTGCCGCATATTGCTCAGACATTGAATCTGCTGGGCCTTCTGCCGAGCCTTTCCAAGCGCCGGAAGAAGCATCCCCGCGAGGATGGCAATCACAGCAATTACCACAAGGAGCTCCACAAGGGTGAAATTGCAGATTTTCCATTTGCCGTGCAGCAGATTCTCCCGGCAATTCACGGTTTGTTTTCCCTTCCCTGATTTATTCCTCTCAGCAAAGGGACTTCCGGCTTTACAACCTGCAGGCCAAAGGACGTTTCCTATGCCCGGCATTCCGTTTTTCCCCTCTTCCATATTCATTCTCCCTTGTGTCTTCATCTTATATTTTTTGTGTCGTTTCACGTTTGATCAATCTTGTCGGCACAGCAATTGTGCGGACAGGGGATTTGGAGTCACGTATCCGCTCCAGTGCGAGTTCAACAACGGCTTCCGCGAACGATTCCAGATTCGGATCGATCGTTGAAAGCGCAGGGTAAACACATGTACAGAACTCCGCATTGTCCTGTCCGATCAGAGAAATCTCCTCCGGAATTTTCTTCCCGCGACGCAAAAGTTCGGAACAGAGGGAGAGTCCGCAGAAATCATTCTGGAGCAGAAGCGCATCGAATCCGCGCGCAGTCACCAGCTCCGCAATCGAAGCGAATATCCGGCGTTTTTCCTCCATCGTTCCGGAGAGCGACGGCAGAGCAAGAATATTCGCCTCCATTCCGGGAAACAGCGAAAGGAACGCGGCACGGCGTGCGCGGAGCGTGTCATACGCCTCGTAATTTTCCGAAAGGAGAAGCGCGGGATTCTTCCGTTTTTCGCGGGCGAACAGCGCGGCGGCCTCCGCGTATCCGCTCGACACATCGCTGTAGACCGAAGGATAACCGTCGACCGCTTCACCGCCGTAAAAGACAATCCGTCCGAGCTTTTTCAGTTCCTCGCTCGCATCGTTGGCGGGAGAAATGACAGCATCCACGCCATACTGAAACAGGGTTCGGCACGCAAGAACCAGCTTCTCCGGATTGTCATGCGTCTCCGCAACCAGAATCCGGTAACCGCGGCGGTCGGCTTCGCGTTCAATCGCGGCGAGCTGGCGGAAACGGACGGCCGCATCCTCGCTGTCGACCAGCACGCCGAGCGTATGCGAAGACTGCCCGGAAAGTTTCTGCGCGGAAAAATTCGGGATGTAATTCATCTCTTTCGCGATTGCGAGAATCCGTTCCCGTTTCTCCGCAGAGACCCGGATGTTCCCTTTCGTCCCGCCGCTCAGAACCGCCGAAACAGTTCCCTGGGAAACCCCCGCTTTCTTTGCTATATCCGCCAGCCTTACCATAAGTAATCCTCTTTGATTAAGCGCTTTATTAAATTATACAACAAAACCCCGTTTTTGTCAAGGGGGGAAAAGAAAAATTATTGTATTTTCGCTGAAAACCGTTCGCGGTAACGGCAATGCAGACAGAGCGGCTCGCGGACTTCTCCACGCTGGAACGCGTTGCGCATCTGCTCGAAGCGGCGGGAAAAGAGAATTTCCTTCAGCGGCCTTTCCGCGGCGTTTCCAAAGTTCATCACGCCGTCCGCATCGAGACAGCACGCGGTCACTTCGCCCGTGCAGAGAACCCCGAACTGGCGGTGTCCGCCGTGACAGAATCCGCGCGCGGAACCCGCCGGAGAATCCAGCGACGGCCATTCGAACGAGCGGTCCCGGTGCAGAGAAAGCCGCGCGGCAAGCGGCACGCTCCCGAACTGTTTCAAAAAGCCATCCAGCTTCACGCCATACCGGGCGGACAAACAGGCACATTCCGCTTCAAAATTGCCGACATCCCACAGGCGGTAATTGATACGCAGATTCGGGTTGGCGGAACGGAGCGAATCGCAGAATCCGCAGATTTCCTCCAGCGTTTCCGCGGGAAGCCCCGCATGGAGAGAAATATTGAGCTGACGGTATACCGGATTTTCGAGCTGCGCCGCGTTTCCGCATCCGAACAGCGTTCCGTTGGTCGTCATGCAGAGCGGCAGATTGACCGAGGCGGCGATCCGGGTGAATTCGGGAAGCGACGGGTGCAGCAGAGCCTCTCCCATGACATGCAGATACGCCTGCTCCGCAAGCTCCGCCACTTGCGGAGCCAGACGTGCAAACAGTTCTTCGCTCATCCGTGCGGGCGGACGCCGTGTCCCGGCGCAGAAGGGGCAGTTCCGGTTGCAGACGTTTGTCAGCTCCAGATAAGTCGTGCGGAAACGCTTCGACATTCCGGTTTATTTCGTTTTGAGGGAAACGGGATCCTTGAGAAGCGCTTCTTCAAGTTCGCTCTGCGAAAGGATCAGCGCCTTGACCGGCTTCCATCCGGAGAAATTCCGTTCCGAAGATTCGCCCGTCACGACCAGTTTTCTGCCGGAAAGCGGACTCGTCCAGATGAGAGAAATCTGTACTTTCCGGACGGGTACGTCCTCACCGCTGCGGATGTAGTCCATCCATTTTCTGACCTGTTTGTCACGGTTCGGCTCCTCGGGTGGCGTCAGATAAAATTTTGTTGCGGAAACCACCGGCTCATTGAAACGGATTTCGTTGATGTCGCCGGCCTCAAGTTCGGGGAAGAAATTTGCGATGAAATTGACCGATGCTTTTTTTGCGTTTTCATACGCCGTATCCGCAGGGATGAAGTGTTTGCAGACGACCTGATTCGGAGTCCATCCGCGCAGAGAGCGTTCGCCGGTTCCGTCCACGACGAGCGAGAACCCGGACTTCGGCAGATGCCAGACGAATGCGGTGTGCATGAAATCGTACTTGCTGGTTTCGCGCACCTTCCAGCTGTCAAAGCGGTTCGGTCCGTGTCCGATCGGCGAAAATTCGGGGCTTGCGTAAGGGGAAATCATTTCCGACATCAGGATCGGATCGTTGTAGCGCACGAAATTGCGATCGTTTTCGGGCAGATCGCGGCTGTTTTTGAGAGCGTATTCGCGAGCCCGTTCCGCGGCGTCCGTCCGCCAGTCTGTCCGGCACCCCGCCGCCATCAGAAGCAGCGGAAGAAAAAGCAGAGATATTTTTCCGAAAGTCATCATCAGTTCCTCGATAATTTTTTCATTAATATAGTCCGCTTTCAGAAGTTTTAAAGTCTGCGGAGAAAAAAAAACGGCGGACCGGACGTTTCCGGTCCGCCGGAAAAGTTTCTTTTCACCGGAAAGTGGCGGGCAGGGCGAGAAGCTGATACACGAGAGTCTTCGCGATACGGTCGTGACCGGCGGCATTCGGATGAAGACGATCCGTGTCCGCATCGTGGAAGAACTGCGCATAGGCGTCATTCACCGGGAAAAGACCGCTCACGGCAAACAGATCAATCACGGGAACCGACCAGAGGCTTCCAGCTTCGCGCAGGGCGGAAATGTAATCGTCCACATAAACGTCGATGTCGTTCGGGAAGGTCTCTTCCGGCTGAACGTTCGTGCCGCCGAAGTTCGCATAACCGCGGTGAACCGGAGTCAGCAGAATAATCTGCTGAAGCGGGAAATTCTCCTTCAGATATTTCAGCCCGATGTTGATGCGGCCGCGGAAGGTGTCCGGATCCATGCAGAATTCTCGGCGCTGTTTCTTCATCACTGTACCGTGCGAATTCACCTCCTCCTCATGCGTTGCGAACCATTCGCCGAGGGGAACGTTGCTGTTGTAGTCGTTGGTTCCCATGAAAACAAGAATCGCATCAAGATCCGTTCCGTGATCCTGTTTCAACGCTTCCGCCTGCTTGACGAGTCCGGCCCAGCTCCAGCCGTTGATACCGTAAACCAGATGTTCGATGCCGAGGTAATCGCGCAGAAACTGCCAGTAGTTTTTCGTGGTTCCGACATGACATTTATCCGTAATGGAATCGCCCAGGAAGGCGACCTTTTTCCCGTACCATTGAGTTGTTCTCATTTGAAAACATCCTTGTTTTAAAAATTTTCTTATCCGGAAAGATAGCACGTTTTTCCTCCATTTCCACACGCTTTTTCAAAAACTCGCGTTCTTTGATTGAAAAATCGCCGTTTCGGTGTAAATTTACGGTATCAGAAAAACTCTAAAACGAAAGGAAACTCATCATGCAGGCTTTACAGCGCAATCCGAAATTCCAGGGCAGAAAAGGACCCGTCGTCCTCGCCATCATGGACGGTGTCGGCATCGGCAAATACAAAGAGGGAGACGCCGTTCTCGACTCCCCCACGCCGTTCCTCCACAAACTCATGGCAACCATGCCCTACACTCAGCTGAAAGCGCACGGAACCGCAGTCGGTCTTCCCTCCGACGCCGATATGGGCAACTCCGAAGTCGGACATAACGCAATGGGTGCCGGACGCGTCTTCGCGCAGGGTGCAAAGCTCGTCTCCGAGGCCATCCGCTCCGGCAAAATGTTTGAAGGCAAAACCTGGAAAAAAGCCGTGGAAGAAGCCAAGAAAGGCGGAACCATGCACTTCATCGGCCTCTTCTCCGACGGCAATGTCCACAGCCATATCGACCACCTCAAAGGCATGGTCGAAGAAGCGAAAAAGGAAGGCGTCAAATCCATCCGCTTCCACATCCTTCTCGACGGACGCGACGTTCCCGAGACCTCCGCGCTCGACTACGTTCTCCCCTTTGAAGAATACCTCAAAGGTCTCAACGCCCAGGGGCTTGACTACCGCATCGCTTCCGGCGGCGGACGCATGAACATCACCATGGACCGCTACGGCGCAAACTGGGATATGGTCCGCAAGGGCTGGGAAACTCACGTCGCGGGAAAAGGACGCTTCTTCAAGTCCGCTCAGGAAGCGATCGAAACGCTCCGCGCAGAGACCAAGGCCATCGACCAGGATCTCCCGCCGTTCGTCATCTCCGAAGACGGCCAGAACCCCGTCGGAGCAATCAAGGACGGCGACGTCGTCATTTACTTCAACTTCCGCGGCGACCGCGCGATCGAAATCAGCGAAGCATTCGATGATCCCAAGTTCGACAAGTTCGAGCGCGTCCCGAATCCGAAGGTCTTCTACGCCGGCATGATGGAATACGACGGCGACCTCCACATCCCGAACAACTACCTCGTCAATCCGCCGGAAATCAACAACACCATCGGCGAATACCTCTGCAACAGCGGCGTCCGCCAGTTCGCCATCAGCGAAACGCAGAAGTACGGACACGTCACCTACTTCTTCAACGGCAACCGCTCCGGCAAGTTCAACGAAGAGCTCGAAACCTATCAGGAAATTCCCTCCGACATCATCCCGTTCGAACAGCGCCCGTGGATGCAGTGCGCGGAAATCACCGACGCCGTCATTGCCGCAATCGAATCCGGCAAGTACGACTTCATCCGCCTCAACTATCCGAACGGCGACATGGTCGGCCACACCGGCAACTACCAGGCTGTGCAGGTCGGCATGGGCGCTCTTGACCTCTGCCTCCAGAGACTCGCAGCGGCCGTCGAAAAAGCGGGCGGAATTCTCCTCTGCACCGCCGACCACGGCAATGCGGATGACATGTTCGAGCACGACAAGACCGGAGCGGTGAAGCTGGACAAGAACGGCGAACCGCGCCGCAAGACCAGCCACTCCCTCAACCCGGTTCCCTGCTTCATCTATGACCCGGGCTACAAGGGCGAATACTCGCAGGAACTGAATTCCGGACTTGGCATCAGCTCCATCGCGGGAACCTGCGCCGAACTCCTCGGATTCGTCGCCCCCGCAGAATACGATAAATCCGTCCTCTCCTGGAAGTAAGCCATGAACGACACGCCGATCCTGCTGGTTGATTCGTATGCGCAGATTTACCGCGGCTTCCATGCCGTGCGCTATCTCTCGACTCCGGACGGCGTGCCGACAAACGCCGTTTTCGCGATGACGAAGTTCCTGCTCAAACTGCACAGGGAACATCCCTCGCAAAACGGCGCATTCGTGTTCGACAAGGGCAAGCCCGCATTCCGCATGGAGCTCGCCCCCGACTACAAGGCAAACCGTCCGCCGATGCCCGATGAACTCAAAGTCCAGATTCCCGTCATACGGGAACTCGTCCGGGCATTCGGATGGAGCCTCATTGAACACGAAGGTTATGAAGCGGACGATCTGATCGCCTCGCTCGCAAAAGCTTTCCCGCAAAACCAGGTCTTCATCTTCTCCGGCGACAAGGATATTTCGCAGATCATCGACTCCCGCGTCTCCATGCTCGTTCCCAATCCGGCGGGCGATGTCGCAAAACGCGGAATCGAAGAGGTCAAGGAGAAGTTCGGCATTGCACCCGGGCAGATCGCCGATTATCTCGCGCTCGTGGGCGATACCGCAGACAACATCCCCGGAGTCCCCGGAGTCGGCCCCAAAACCGCCGCCGCACTCCTCAACCCGTTCGGCTCCGCGGAAAACATGTTCGCGCACCTCGACGAGGTCAAACGCGACACGCTCCGCAAAAAACTGGAAGACGCCAAAGACCGGTTTGCAACCAATCTCAAACTCGTGCGGCTGGATGACGTCCCGCCGGAAGGAACCG
>ERZ1034925.675-NODE-675-length-13936-cov-27.370506_pt1 | contig 13936 bp, 9 predicted proteins | sample MGYA00520687_ERZ1034925 | MGnify/ENA primary metagenome ERZ1034925 (study PRJEB33766, sample SAMN09781758) | gut metagenome | biome: gut microbiome | host: Homo sapiens | place: Madagascar | study: EMG produced TPA metagenomics assembly of the PRJNA485056 data set... | reverse complement strand
ATCAACAAGTATTTTCGTCGTTTTCAGCTATTCTATTTTCAATGTTCGAGAACAAATCTTTCAATCTAATTCAGCAACAAGTGCTGATATTATAATTTATATTTCGTTCGGCTATTTAATGCTCTGAAAATCAGAGCCTTTAATATTATATTTCTTTAAAATGTTTTGTCAAGCAATTATTTTTAATTTAATTTACAAGACTTAATTTTTTGCTATTTATATTATTAAAGTTCATTTGTGCTGTTGTTTTGGTTAATCCTCTGTGTTCCGAGCACAATATATATACTAATACATAAAAAAATAATTGCAAGCACTTTTTCTCGAATATTCATGACTATAACTATGTTTCACATGCTTTAATTACTTCATGTCGGCATAATAACTACACTACACCGACTATATATTTTTTAATAAACGACATATCTATAATAATTTTATATAGATTTTAACCGGTTCAATCGCATTCATTCTTCGAATATCCAATTTATTTTGGCATGGTGGAGTAAATCGAACAATATTTAAACTATCTTTCTTAATATAATGCGACAAATCAATTTCACAACGTTTTTTATTACCTGCATTTTGGAAATTTAAGTTCACAAGTTCATCATTAACCGTCAATTGTAACACTTCCATATCTTTTTTATCAGGTATAACTAATATAGCCTTTTTCTTTGGTGCATAAAAACATTGTTGAACATATTTATCTTTTAATTCAAATGGTTTTGTACCCAAACAAATACCCTTATAATAATGTTTCAAAATAGTTTCAAAAGACATGCCACAATCACGAGCCATATACATTGCTCCATATTGGCTCATGCCAGAACCATGACCGAAACCACCACCATAAGCAGTTATCTCAGACCAATCTCCATTTTTATCAACATCATATTTAAAAACAACATTTGCACTTGGCAGTGCTTTTCCGTTTTTAGTAAACAATCGTCTTATAATTAATTCTTTACCAACAGTATACGTGGCCTTATCCGTTTCAATTTCCATAAAAATAATTTTGCCAGACACACCACGTTGAGTAACTCGAATTGCTTTTAACATTCCAAAATCATTAGCATTAGTTAATGCAGGTTGAACAAAGCCTGTTTTTGATTGAACAATCAACGTTGATTTTAAAATATTTTCTAATTCTTCTTTAGTCCATGTTCTTGTCCATCTATATAAAGGAGAATGCATATCATAAGAAACAGGACGAGTTGAATAGAACTCAAAAGCATCTTCTTCATTATCTAATGGTTTTGTATTTGGCATATCCGGAATAGATTTCAAATATGGTTTATCTGGTGATGGAAAAGCCTTTGTAATCGGATCAGAAAATGTGTTTGAATAACATTCTGTATAACCACCTGCCGTAGAACTAAACACTGCAACAATCATTTCATCATTATACAAAGCAACCAAACCATGCGTTTCATCAATCGCTCTATTTGCAATATCTGATTCTCTATTGTAGCCATGATAAACTTGACTTGCGACACTATCAACTACATCATAACCTCTAGCCATACGTGTGCGAGGGCTTAAAGAATAATTTCTTGCAGCAACTGCCTGTGCTTTTAATGCTTCTAAACCAAAAGAAACAGGCATTTCACAAGGAACAACACCTTTTAAATAATATTCAACATCTAAACAATTAACCAAATAAAAAATTGATGGTTTATTTTGATTAGAAATGAATCTAAATTCACCTCTATATAATGCAGGTTTACCACCTCTAATAAAATCTTTTATTCCCAAAACTCCGTTTGGACATGTAACAACAAAATCATTTGCAGAATTTATTGTTTTTAAAATATCTTTATCACCATCATTGTATGAAAGAACAAATTTTCCATCTTGTCGTGAAACATTCAAAAACTTACCTTTTGGTAATTTTAATATTACATTTTTAGTAACACTATCAGTGATAACACAATCTTCCGTACCATAAATACTAACATTTTTCTTTTCGACAGTAGTGTAACCACTGTCCATAATGCCAACTTTAACCATCGCATTTGACGGATACGCAAATGTAGCATTTGTTGATACAACAAATGCTAACATTATCAAGCATAAAGCCTTAATTATTTTACTTCCCAAGATGTTCCCTCTTTTGAATCTTTCAAAACTATACCAACATTATCAAGAGCAACTCTGATTTTGTCAGCTAAATCCCAATTCTTTTCTGCACGGGCATTTTTTCTATCTTCAATCAATTCTTCCATAGTATTATATGATTTGCCTAATTCAGAATTAATTTTTTCTAAAATAGATTTGATTTCATCATCTGACAATTTTGCTTTTTCAAAAGTAAAACCTAATGTTGTTGCTAATTTATATAAAATAGTAAACGCACCTTCAACATTTTTATTTGCTTTTGTTGTTAAATCAAATAACACAGCCAATGCCTTTGATGTATTCAAATCTTCGTCCATCGCTTCAACGAATTGTTTATACTCTTCTGTTTTTGTAATATCTAAACTATCATCAATTTTTGTTTGTTTAGCATTAAGCATTCTTTTTACACCTGCTGCTGCTGATTGCAATGCTTCATCAGAAAATTCAACAGGCATTCTATAATGATTTGTCAAAATAAAGAACCTTATTGTATTTGCATCATAAGATTTTAATAAATCATTTATTGTTAGGAAATTACCTAATGACTTCGACATTTTTTCTTTATTTATAGTAACAAAACCATTATGTAACCAATAATTTACAAATTTGCATCCATTAGCACATTCTGATTGAGCAATTTCATTTTCATGATGAGGAAAAATCAAATCTGCACCACCAGCATGGATATCAATAGTTTTACCTAAAAATTTTCTAATCATAGCAGAACATTCAATATGCCAACCAGGACGACCAACACCCCAAGGTGATTTATAACCAAATTTTTCGTCTTTTTTCCACAAAGCAAAATCTAGAGGATTTTCTTTTTGAACACCGACTTCAATTCTTGCGCCACTCATCAAAGAATCAATAGGTTGTTTTGATAATTGACCATAATTAGAGAATTTTGATACTCTAAAATATACATCACCATTCGTTTCGTAAGCATAACCTTTAGCAATCAATTCTTTAACCATTCCAATCATTTCACCCAATGTTTTTGTAGCGAATGGTTCTTTATCAGGTTTTAAATTGTTTAAAGCATTCATACTCTCAGTAAACATCTTGTACCAATATGATGAAACTTCTTCTGGAGTTTTACCCTCTGAGTCTGCTTTCTTTAAAATCTTGTCATCTACATCAGTTACATTTCTACAATATGTAACATCGTAGCCTTTAAATTTAAGATATCTATATAATACATCCCAAGTAATGTAACATCTTGCATGTCCTAAATGTGCATTATCATAAACAGTTGGACCACAAACATACATTTTAACTTTATTATCTTCAATAGGTTTAAATTCTTCTAACTTGTTTGAATATGAATTAAATAGTTTCATAGTAGTATCCTTATTATCTTAAATTCACCATTATAATTTTACTCCAAACATAATTTGTTACAATGAAAATTCACTAAGAAATCCTCAATATCATATATTTAAACCTAATCCATAGAAAAATCATATAATCCGACTATGTAATATTATTATAAAATTGATAAAATAACTAAAGTGCACGAATTAAGAGAGTATTATATATGAACAATAAAATTTTATTTGTAAGCAACAAAAAACTTCCGAAACAATTTGAAGAATTAAAAAACGATTTTGATATTTCAACAGAAAAAAACATTTTAAAAGCATACAAATCTGTTTTTGTATCCACACCGGATATCATAATACTAAACGTTTCATCAATTTTTGAAACATATCATTTTTCTAAATTGTTAGAAATTTTTGAAGACACAAAAAATATCCCATTAATATTAATGACTGGGAAAAATCCTCTTCCAACAAATATTGATTTTAACACTTATCACAGAATATCCCTTTCTGCTTCATACAATGATATGGTTACACTTATTGATAATATCTTTAAATCAAATGAAATCAAAAAAGTTAGCAAAGAAAGAATTGCACAACTTAATCCTACAAATAAACAAATAAAAGAAAAAACTTCATCTATAATAGACAACTTATTAATCTCATCATCAATCACAGATGAATTCAAATCTCTTATTGATAGTATGAATTTTGAAAACGTTCTAGCAGAAAACATTTTCAAAATTTTTAAAAAATATTTTTCTTATGATGTTGCAGGATTATTCTTTAATAACTCAGATGCACAAAAAAGAAATGTTTTGAACCTATCTTTACCAAACAAAAACATTCCATTAAAAACAATTGATGAAATTAGAGATAAATTCTTTGATGAAATGGAAAAGAAAAAAAGAATCAACGAAATACAATGCAATTTATCAGACGGTGACATTTCAGAAAAAGGAAGATTAGACTACAAATCATTTAAAAAGGTAATTATACTTCCATTTTCATATACTGAAAAACTCACAGGTGGTTTAATATTAGCATTCAAAAAAGAACCTGACATATATCAAACTGCATTTATAAATGTAATCTTACACGAACTAGATGTAATCTTTAAACTTAAATACATATTCAATGAACAAGAAAATCATGCAGTATATGACACAATGACAGGCTTATTCAATCGTCAAGAATTTGAAGTAAATCTTGATAGAGAATTTCATCGTGCAAGACGTTATATTTATAATTTCACACTTGCAATGCTTGATATTGACCATCTAAGCAAAATAAATAAACAATATGGAAAAGAATTTGGTGACTTTGTAATAACAGAACTAGCAAAACTTCTTAATGAAGTCTTCAGACGAACTGACCTTATATATAGATACGGTAGTGAAGAAATTATTGTATTACTACCATCAACACCAATTACAAAATCTGTTATTCCTATTGAACGTTTAAGAGATAAAATTTCTAAACACACTTTTGAAAAAAATGGTGCTAAAACAAATGTAACAGTTAGCATTGGACTTTGTGCGAATTATTCAAAATTCACAGAACCAAACCAACTACTGAATGCTGTTGGTACAGCATTACATAGAGCAAAAGAATTAGGAAGAAATAGAGTTGACATATTTGAATAATATATTAGAAAAGGCATACAAAACTCATATACTTAATAAAGAAGAAATTGAATATTTTCTATCAAATGATAACGATGAACTTTTTCAAACTGCTAATAAAATTAGACAAGAAAATGTAGGTGATGACGTTCATCTTAGAGGATTAATTGAATTTTCTAATATATGCAAATCCTCTTGCAAATATTGTGGATTACGTTCTCCAAATACAAACGTTGAGCGTTATAGACTCACACCTGATGAAATCCTACACTTTGCAAAAGAAGGAATAAAACTAGGGTATAAAACATTAGTTTTACAATCTGGAGAAGATTCATACTACACAACCGATGTATTATGTCCAGTAATTTCAGAAATTAAAAAAAATGATGTAGCAATAACTCTCAGTATCGGCGAACGTTCAACTAAAGAATACGAAGCATTCAAAAATGCCGGTGCTGATAGGTATTTACTAAGAATAGAAACCACAGACAAAGAACTTTATAAAAAACTTCACCCAAACATGAGTTTTGATAATAGAATACGTTGTCTTAATGACCTTAAGAATCTTGGTTATGAAGTCGGCACAGGTTGCCTTGTAGGTCTTCCGGAACAAACAATCTCATCATTAGCAGATGACATTTTATTCTTTAAATCAATAGATGCTGACATGATTGGCATTGGTCCATTCATACCACACCCTGATACACCTCTAAAATCTGAACAAAATCCAAAGAATTTTGATATGGCTCTGAAAGTAATGGCAATTACACGTTTATTACTTCCAGACATCAACATTCCTGCAACAACAGCAATGGAAACATTAAACCCACAAGGTAGAATAATTGCACTAAAAAGCGGAGCAAATGTTGTTATGCCAAATATTCTAACTTCTAAATATAAAACTAAATATGAAATTTATCCTAATAAAATTTGTCTTAATGAACATTCAGGCAAATGCAGACACTGTATAGAAGGTAAAATAAATTCTATTGGTAGAAGTATCGCAAATGATAAAGGTTTCCATAAACGTAATCACTAAAAAAGGTAATCTGAATTAGATTACCTTTTTTGTTATTAATCTTTTGATGTTATATCAATATTCTGTCCATCTTCTTCATCAGGCTTATTTATATCATCATAAGCATTATCATTTCTTATATGATATGTAGGATTATAATATTCTCTTGCCTTAGCCTTGTTTGCTGATAACTCAGAGCGTTCCGCTTCAACACCTTTAGGTAAATGATACAACATAAATACACCGTCAGGAGCGGTTTTTTCATTCAATAAGATACCTTCTTCCTTACCATTTACCATACGTTTAATGAAATAATCATCGTTATGATTGCATACTTCGTAAATAGCATCATCATCAGGATTAATATTCTTAAACTGAGTACCTTTATCTAATGAAATTTTACCTTTTGGTCCTTTTAAGTAAATACTATCTAACCAAACATCATTTGGTTTAAGATTATCTACATCAATTTTGTTATCTGTTGAAATACCGTTAGGGTTAAGAACAGATATACTCATTGCACCATTTGAAGCCTGTGACATAACAGCCGATACTTCTCTTTTTTCATCAGTACCATTTTTGTAACCACCTTGTCTATCAAGTTTATACATTGTACCATTATTCAATGCTTCTAATTTATTCATATCATCGTCCATTCTTTGACGACTAATTTCATCTAAGTCCTCTTTATAATCAACGATTTCTTGACGTCTATTTGGACTATCATCTTCAACAATAGACCAATCTAATGCGTTACGGTTTTGTAGATATGTATTCTTACATTTATCTTCATAACCAGTCATTGCTAACTCATCACCACTATACAATGTAGGATTTCCAGACAATGCATTTAAGTAACGAGTAATAATTCTAGTCTTAGCACGTCCAACTTCAGTTGCCTTAACATCAACCATATCTTTATATGACTGAGCCGCTTTTTCATTTAATTTATCTGCCAAACCATGTTTTTCAACCGCTTGGTCATAAACAATATCAAATGCATCAGGAACTGGTTTTGAACCAAAACCATCTTTTTCACCAATTTTCTTTGTAGAATCAGGTGTGCTTATATCATGCTCATCATCAGCAGTCTTATAATATTTACCATTTACAACATCTGCAACAGAATCAGATAAAGCAGTATAGATTTCATTATATTTTCTATCTATTTCACCATATTTTCTATCTTTTTCTTCTTGACTATCATGGCTCTTGCTTACATATTCTTTTTCAGCATTTTTCATTTCTTCATTTACTTTACCAATGCTTGAACGTAACAACTCGCCATTAGCAACTGCTTTTGCACTAACATTATTGAAATAATCACCGTCATTTTTAATAATTCTATTACCTTCAGGAGAAATTTCATTTTCATTCATAATGTTATTCATAATCATATAAGCAGTCTTACGATGTTTTACATCATGTTTATTAGAAAGATTTGCGTGGAATAAACTCATATCCATTGATAATGCATGAACCATACGAGTTTTATCATGATTACCAGCGAATGTATAAGAGTTTCTCTTATAATCAATTGGTTTATCAGAAAATCTACCAATCGCATTTTCTAATACATTAACCCTCTCAGAATCTTTATTTTGAACTTTATCATAACCAGATGCAAAATCATAACTGAATAAGTTTGAAATTCCATTAAAGAAATAAGAGTAGTTTGCTTCAGAGGTAATACCGGCAATATCCATCAATGAACCAACGGCTTTACCTTCATCATCATAAATAACATCACCATTATCAGGCTTACCTGCATCTATCAATTCTGGAACGTCAGTAATTTCTGCTACAGTATATGAATTTGGATTTTCTTCCTTAACTGCAGAAACGAAATTACCCCAGAAACCTAACATATTGTTCCAAGCAGTATCAAAACCTTGATCACCATTTCTAACTGAATCCATATCCGCAACGTCTTTCGCTGCATCTAATCTCCAGTCTAAACCTAAACCTGAACGGTCAACCATTGCTTCTGCTAATTTGAAACTGTTAGCATTTGTATTTTTAAATCGTTTTTCAATAGATGATGCAACAAAATCCACATCATCTTTACCTAGATTATCAACACCTTTTTTGATTTTGTTAACAATTTGATTCGCTTCATCTTCTTGGCTATCACCATTGATACCAATATTTCTTAATGAACCTTTTTTCATCATTGTATCGTAATCATAAGCGATTTCACCATTATCAATTTGCTTTACACCGACTTCAGGCATAAGTGCTTTTACAACAGCATACTTTGCAACATCTTCTGCAATCAACGGAATTACATATTGACCATATTCAGTTACACCATTTTCATCTAATAATTTTTCTTTTGAAGATTCGTTTACATTTTTAATAACATCATCAGCAAAGTTTTTAATATCATTAGTGAAAACTTTATTCATCTTGTTATAAGTTTTTTCAAATTCTTTTGGAACTTTATAAGTTTTATCATTCATCGCATCATATCTTGACTCACCAATATGATCTGAATCTGGAGAACGTTTCATTAGATATGGAGATGATAATGCACCTTGTGTATCAGGAGCGAACTCAATAGCATCAAGTTGTAAATCCATCAATGAAGAATTTAACAATTCATTATAATTATCAATTTTTGGTCTTAATTCATAGTTATCATCAAGAACATTTGCAACAACATCTCTTGAAATTCTAACATCTTCAGGTAATTTTGGATTATTTGGATTTTGAGAATCTAATATATTGGTAATTCTTGAATATGCTTTTGCTGGGTTAGAAGAAATTTCACCAATAGTTTTTGCGACATATTCATTGTGAACATTTCTTACATGCTTAGTCCAATATCTACCAGCAGATACTGCCATATCTTGAACTTGAGCATTTCCTCTACGCAATTTATCCATTTCAATAGCACGTTTTGCTGAATTCTTTTCAGATGCTAACAATTCATTATCATAATTAGAAGTATAATAATTTAACTTAACCATATCTGTATTAGCATCCCAACAAACAAATCCACCCTCATGTTTTGGTTCAATACTAATACCAGATAAAGAACCTACAAACATAGAACCTTGTGGGCTATGTAAATCAATTTTTTCAGAACCACTACGAACACTATTAACTTCATTCAAATTTTTAATATTCTTATTATATTCGTATGGATCAATTTCAAATGAATATGGCATAGTTGTATCATCATGCGTATTCATATCTAACTTACTACCAGAATTTGTTTTATCGTAAGCCTTAATTACACTTGTTTTATCATTTCTTTGAGAATCAGATACTAATGAATTATCAAAGATTTGTAAAACCGTAGGTTGACTTGAATCATAGTCTTCATTTTTTGTGATTTTAATTTGACCGTCACTACCTTCTTTATAATCAAAAGGTGAGTTTACAATTTTATGGTTTAAGTTTTCCATATTTTCAGGAACAACACCAAGACCTAAACTACCGTCTTGAAGTCCACTCATTCTAAAGAAATAATATTCAGGCGGTTTGTTTTCATTATCCATCCATTTGATAGCACGTTGAAAATGAATACCTTGCAAACCTTCTGATGTAAATGTACCATCATCAACCATATTCATACCATTTTTGAATACTTCACGTTGAAGCGTATTGTAATCATTGATATTACCAATACCACCTGCAAGAAGCATATTATTTTGGTTCCAATATTTGTGAGACGAAACAGTATCACCACCTTTTAATGGCAATGTAATAATTCTTTTATTACCTGCTTCTCTAAGTTCTGGAACTTTTGCAGCAATACCTGCTAATGTTCCGCCCATTGTATTAGAGAAAGTTCTGTTTGAACTACGAATTTTATCTGTAATTGCTTGTTTTTCATCTGCTGTTGGTGCTTTTAATCTACCAGTATGTTTGTCATTAAAGCCTTCAAAAACATATCCCGGAGCAAGAGTATCAACACTTGCCAAATACATAGGACCTTGTTTTGTTACAGTTGTACCTTTTCTTGTAACTAATGTACAACCATCAATTTCTGCATTATCTTCTTTTGGATAACCAGCCACTTTGCCAGTTTGTTTATCACGCAATACATATCTATATGCAAATGGTTGTTCATCTGCTAAATCTAAATCATATCTAGGTTCTACAGATATACCCTCTTTTGGAACATCAGCAGAATAAAATGGCTCCATCTTGCCATCACAACCTTTTTCAATAAAGAAGTTGTTTTTCTTATCGACACCTACCTTAAAAAACTGTACTTCACAATTATACTTGCTTGAATCATACATACAGTTAAACTCATAGGTCTGAGCACCTGTATCAGTCTTTTTATGTTGATAACCTTTAAATGCCACGCCTTTGTTTATGTGAGTCGATTTATTAATTTCCATGCAAAAACACTCCTTATCTATTAATAAGAAACACAGTGAACAAAATTTTTGCTACTATACTAATAATATATTAATAAAAATTTACAATAAAGTAAAGTTCTTAATGATAAGTTATAAGTGATTAATCAGATTTTTAGACTATACAAAATTTAAAAAATAATTTATAATTAATTTATAATAAAATCAAATAATGAGGTAAAAAACATGTCTTTCGGAATAAGTGGTAGTGATCCTTTTAAATCCTATTCTTCAAATGCAGATGCCGGTGGCGGAATGGGTGTTTATACTCAACGTGTAAAAAGAGATGACAAGAAAAAAGAAAAGAAACAAGAAGAAGATTCTTTATTAGACATCACGGACGACAACGATGAAGATGAAAACATTGACATTGATTTAAGTGATGATGATTTCCTTAATTAATATTTTTATTAATATTTAAAAAGTTTCTGTTCTATATTTGTAACCTGAATTGTTATCCTCAACAACAGGTTCAGGTTGTATTGTCGGCTTTTCTACTTCAACTTTATCATCAACCAAACTCAAAATATAATCACCAATTTTTGTTTCAATATTAGTACAGAAATTATTATTTATCTCTTTAATAAAATAACATGGACTTGTAACATTAATTTCAATAATTTGTCCATCAACAACATCAAATCCTGCCATATAAATTCCCATTTTGTTTAATGTTTTTGCAACATTTGTGAAATTTATTTTTTCAGTATTTGATAAAATACCTTTTTTAACATAAGTATCATTATGTGTATTAAATTTAAAATCATCAGATGTTGGAAGTTTTATTACACATTCATCAAGAACTTCTTCACCAAGAGTAAGAACACGTTTATCACCATATTTAACTGCAGGAATAAATTTTTGCACCATAACAACAGAATTTTCTTCATTAGTCATAGCATTAATTATAGAACGAGTATTCGGATCACCTTGATGAAGATACATCACTCCGCTACCAAAACATTTATTCAATGGTTTAAGAATAATTTCTCCACATTCTTGCAAGAAATCTTCTATTTTATCTTTTGAAGCAGTTACTATATGTTTAGGCATATATTCAGCAAATAATGAAGTGTGAAGTTTTTCATTAAAATTACGGATTGCTTTTGTATCATTCACTATTTTAGTATTCTTAGCAAAATCAAGAATATAAGTTGCATTAATATAATCATTATCAACTGGTGGATCAGGTCTAAACATAACAAGTTCAAAATCATCAACTTTTAATTCTAGATTTTCTTTTTTATAAAAAATATTTTCGTCTTCAAGATATGTCGAAAATGATGTTGCAAAAGCAGTCGAATTTTTTAAATATAATCTATTGTTAGTTGTAATAAAAACATTATGTTTTCGTTTTAAAAACTCTTTAATAATCCAAAAATTCGTTACGAGATTATTAAATTCAAAATATTTAAGTTCAATTTTATCAATAACAAATAGAATATTCATAACCTGTACCTCACAAGAAAATGGTAGCACAAGAGATATTATAATCAATACCTAAATGTATAATATATGATTGCAAGTAAACAATCTTTGTGGGAAGATTTTTATAAATTTGTGATAAATAATTTCACGCAAATTTATAAAAAATTTTAATTTCAATTGCCGATATGGCTCAGGTGGTAGAGCAACTGATTCGTAATCAGTAGGTCGGGAGTTCGAGTCTCCCTATCGGCAATTTGTTTATTTCTATGTTAAATCTTTTGAAAAGTTATGTACTATAAAATATATTACTCAAGATGACAAAAATAAAAACAATATTTTTTCAATCGCAATAATTAACATTATTCAAAATCACATAACTAAAACTACAAATCAAAATTTTCTTTAATATATTCAAGCATTGCACGTAATGCTCTACCTCTATGAGAAATAGCATTTTTATCTTGTTCACTCATTTCGGCTATTGTTATATCACTACTATTTGGCATAAATATTGGATCATATCCAAACCCATTCACACCTTTTTGTGATTTAACAATATGTCCATGACATTCACCTTTTGTAACATGAATAATATTTCCATCTCTATCAACCAAACTCATACAACATACAAATTTGGCTTTTCTATTTTCTACGCCATCAAGTTCACTCAAAACTCTATCAATTTTTTCTTGTTGAGTACCAGCATATCTTGCAGAATACAACCCAGGAGCACCATTCAATGCCTCAATACACAACCCAGAATCATCTGCCATACTAATCATTCCATTTAATTTTGCTGCTGCTCTTGATTTAATCAATGAATTTTCTTCAAACGTGTTTCCAGTTTCTTCCGGATTAAATTTCCCATTAGGTGAAACAAACTCAACACCTGAACCTTTTGCTATTTCATTTACTTCATATACTTTGTGAGGATTACCTGTACCCAATACTATTTTCATAATTTATATTCCTTTTTTGAATAAATGTAACATTTACATTAATAATATGTCAAAAAGTTTTTTCTTTAAACTTGTTTTGATATAATAGAAAAAAATTAGATAAATATGTATGAAAAAGGAATACTAAAAACAACAATGAGTAATTTAACACAAGAATTAATTCAAGAAATAAACCAACAACAACTAAACCAATATACAACAATCCCTAATCCAAAATTCGAAAGAATTGAACAAAATTTATTTTATATATTTGAAACAGAAATGAAATCATCAGATTCAATAATCCTTGATTATAAACCTGAAGTAATAAGAAAAATTGCAGCATTTTTATCAGGTAAGATTTCTCGTTCAGCATCAATTGGTATTGCAGGAGAAACAGCAAGTGGAAAATCAACCATTACACTTGATATTATTGAAACAATCAATGCATTCGCAACAGAATATGATAATAATAACGTTATTACAAGAGTAAATACAGATGACTATTATTATGACCGTTCAGAAATGGTAAAAGAAGCAGGTAGTTTCGCAGAATTCGCAAAACATTATGACCTAGATATACCACAAGCATTGGAATTGGAATTGATGAACGAACATATAAAACAATTGCTTTCAGGCAAAGAAGTTTATCTTCCAAAATATGACATGAGCGGTACTGCTATTAGACATGACAATTATACACTTGCTAAACCTTCAGGAATTATTATCTCTGAAGGTTTATTTACGTTAACAGAAAAAATCAAAAATGCTTTTGATTTCAAAATCTATGTTGATATCAGAGAACATATCCAAAAAGAAAGATTCTATATAAGAGCAAAAGAACGTGATTTAGGTTCTTCTGCAGATTCAATCTACAACAATGCTGCTCAAAAAGCAGAAATCTATATCAGACCATGCAAGGCTCATGCTGATATAATTTTGTCTGGTGAATCTGATAGAGCAAGATACAAACACTTCTTAAACAAGATTCTAGCAATCGTTCAAAACGAATATTTTAGTTAATTTATAACACTTTCTCTCTTGTTTGTTACATATCTTAACAATAATGCATCAAAAAAGGCAATTTTTTTATGTATATATACTTTATATA
>ERZ1034925.673-NODE-673-length-13957-cov-25.356064_pt1 | contig 13957 bp, 16 predicted proteins | sample MGYA00520687_ERZ1034925 | MGnify/ENA primary metagenome ERZ1034925 (study PRJEB33766, sample SAMN09781758) | gut metagenome | biome: gut microbiome | host: Homo sapiens | place: Madagascar | study: EMG produced TPA metagenomics assembly of the PRJNA485056 data... | reverse complement strand
CAAAAAGATATTTCATAAAAACACCAAAAACGACACAAATTTAGATTTAATTATTCAATAATTTATTTTTCTTGATTCTTTTTTACTAAAATAAACACAGTTGCAACAATAATCAAACCAATAGAAACAAGTTGTGGGATAGCAAATCCGAAGATAAATTTATCACAATCAACACGTAAATATTCAATAAAAAATCTCACAAAAGAATATAATATTAAATACCATGCAGTTATTAGTCCATAATTATCTTTATATTTTGGCAATATCAATTTATATAAAACTATAAAAATAACAATATCTAATAATGATTCATACAAAAATGTTGGGTGAAAATACGAACAAGAAAAATATTTATCAGGTCTATAAGGTTGTCTAATAAACATCTTCCAAGGTAAATCTGTTGGCAGACCAAATGCTTCAGAATTAAAAAAATTTCCCCAACGTCCCAAACTTTGAGCCAATGGCAAACCTAATGCAAAAATATCACATAATTTTAAAAAATGAATATCCTGTTTTTTTGCTTGATATATCAAGACTAAAAAACCACCCAATATTGCACCATGAATTGATAATCCTCCTTCACGTAATGCAAGTATTTCTAATGGATTTTTCAAATATATACTATAATTTAACAAACAATAATATAATCTAGCACCAACAATTCCACCAATAATTACAGAAGTTGAAACATTTGGAATAACTCCAAACAAATAATACTTCTTCATAGCAATATTATTAGAAATAACAATTCCTAAAAATATAGCAACAGCAAGAATTATGCCATAATAATATATAGGAAACCCACAAACTAAAAAATACGAAAGTTCAGGAGCAGAAAACATTAGTAACTAGATCCTGTATAACCCAATTTACCTAAAACCTTTTCCATTTCGGCAATATGAGAATTTATTTCTTCTGTTTTTTGTGCAGAGTTAGACATATCAGAATATTTTCTATAATTAGTAATTGCTGATAAATAACCCTCTATCATCTTTTCTTTCACTTCATCTGAATAATTTTGATAAGAATTTTCAGAAGTATTTGCTACACCATCTTCAGCAGAAGTAAGTTTTACACTTTCATTATTATTAACATCTGCATAAGAATCAGCCAATCCTTCCTGAGCAACACCTAATGTATAATAAGAATCAGCATATTTTGAATTCAAATTGATTGCCTTCGATAATGTTTCAACGGCTTTATCATATTTTTTAGCCTCAACATAAGCAACACCTAAATTGTAATATGTTTCATAAACAGTGCCATCTAATTCAAGACTTGACTCAAGTCTTTCAATAGCAGCATTATAGTCACCTTTATCCATGTAAGATTTAGCAGCATTATTCAATTCTTGAACTGCTATATTATTTATACAAGCCGTTGATATAACTGCAACAAACAAAATTGTTACAATAAATATTGCTTTTTTCATAACTAAAATCTTCTCCGCTAAGTCATCCCAAAACAAAAACTAAACCCTAGAAAGGTTTAGTTTGATTTAATTTAAGTCTTAATTCTCTAAATCTGGCAATATCTTCTTGCGAACGTCCAGATTCTTTAAATACGGCTTGCGATGATGGGTGAACCATCAATACATAATCCATGTGAATTTCCAAGAAATTATAACGTCTTGGAGGTTGTTTCGAGTTTCTAGAAAAAATTTCAGCATTTGTTACAGCCAAAAATCTTCTTTCTCTGTCATTTAATAAATCTGTTAATTCTCTATTTGTGTTTGTATATTTTGAAACGTGAACAGTACCTTTGATATCGTGATCCGCAGTCAAAATACAAACTTCTATAGGTATAGTATCAATATTTTTTGCCATTTTTAAATTCCTTTTTCTAAATTTTATAATAATATTTGATTTATGTCCAGTAAATTAATATAATTACACAATCTATATGAGAAAAAGTACTATTTTAACAAAAAAACATAATCTTAAACAATATCTTTAAACATTTCATTCAATGAAAGTTTTGCGGCTCTAATAGGTGTTGAAAAACTTGTACCAACAACATTTGTTGGTGCTTCATATACACCATTTTCTAATTTTGAATCATAACAATAATTATTCAATTTTATTTTTCTACGTTCTAATGTTGCTAATCGTTCTTCTAGTTTTTTTAATTTAGCAAAATCAATACGTCCACCTTTAAACAAATTAGATTTTTCTTTATATACATTATCTATTTCTTCTTTTATTTTATTCATACATTTATCAACACGTTCCTTAGACTTGCCTATAACCGGATTGTATTGAATACGTTCATTAAAATTTTTATCTTTTATAACTAAATCGGTACCTGACAAACCTGTAATATTTACACCATTAGAAGTTGGTCTAAAATGATATTCTCCACATTCATAATGTTGAGTAAAATATGAATTTCTAGAAGCTGAAAAATCTGAAATTTTATGAGTATTTGGAGATATTGAGCCAACACCCTCGACTTGTCTTGTTGTCAAAAGAACATTATTTGCTGTTTTTGCTGCATCGTTAATAGAATTACCAGAACTATATAAAACTCTTGTCTTACCATTTGCTAAGTTTGAAATACTATCTAATTCAGATGGCATATTTCTAAATCTTTTATCGGTGGTGTAACAAATTGCACCATTTGAACAACTTACAAAATCTATTTGCTCACCATTATTAACTCTACGATTTAAACTTTCAACCGCTTCAATATATTTTGAATCATGTGGGAAAGACATACCAACATCTATCGTTTCAACCTTTGCAAATGGATTATGACGTTTTGCGAAGGTTGAAACCATTTCACCATGTGTCAGTCCATAAGATTGGGATTTATCATTAAAATCATCAATGATAACTATTTTTTTAGGTTTTACTTCTGCATTTTTTAAAAATGAACCATCTTCATTTAAAATTCTTACAGAAATATTACCATTATCAAGTTCTTTTTCTTTTAATATATGATAAATCTTACTATCTTTTGGATTAGTCCAAGTAACTCTACTATAACTGTCTTCTATAGTATTAGAAGTTAATCGTTTTAAATCTTCTTTAGTGGCTTTTGGAAATTTAAAAGTCTTAGGATTTTTAACTTCTCTAAGAGCAATTTTATTCAACGTTCTAGCCATTATCATTTCTGGGGATGAAAATCTTGGCAAATCAGGACGAGATGCAATTTTTTCAGAAGAATGTTCAACTGTCTTTACAACAGAATTCACAGAATTAGATAAATGCAAAATAGTAGAACTATTAACCTTCATAATTAAATTAAACCAATTTTTTATCCAAAATTGCTATTATATTAAGATTTTTCAAGTTCTAAAAGATAATTTTTAATTTTTAATCCACCTGCATATCCTGTCAAACCTTTATCAGTACCAATAACTCTGTGACAAGGAATAATAATAGGTATTGGATTTTTATTATTGGCATTGCCTACTGCACGAGTCGATTTTTCATTTCCGATTGCAATTGCTATATCTTTGTAACTTCTTGTTTCGCCATAAGGTATATTCAACAATTCACACCAAACTTTTTGTTGAAAAGATGTACCAGACGGATTAACAGGAATGTCAAACTCTTTTCTTTTACCATCAAAATATTCACACAATTGATTAAATGTTTCTTTTATAACATCAGTTTCATATAACTTGCTATCCAATGGCTGTTTCATATTCATAAAATAAATATTAGTTAAAAAACCATGTTCTTCTGCTATTCCAAGTTTACCAATTTTTGTATCGTAATAAAATAGTCTCTTCATTTGTAAAAATTATATTATTAAATTTGTTTCATTACAATGTTTATATTAAACTTGAGAAATGAGAGAACGAATATTAGTAAGTGATTTTGACGGAACTATCACAAAAAAAGACACATTATCAAAATTTTTAGAAGATTATGCTAACCCTAAATGGTTAGATATTGAAAACGACTGGAGAGATGGAATAATTGGTTCACAAGAATGTCTTGTAAAGCAATTCGCACTTGTTCCAGATTTGTGTCCACAACTAATAGATGAATTTCTTGAAACAATCGAAATTGATGAAAACTTTATTTTGTTTAGTCAAAAAGCACAAGAAATGAACATGCCAGTAATCATTTTAAGTGACGGTTTAGACTATTTTATTAATAGAATTTTAGAAAAAAATAAAATTGATTATATAAACGTAATAACAAACCACGCATATTTTAATGAATATGGAAAATTTGTCATAGAATTTCCTAACGATTCTCACAAATGCACAAATAATGCCGGTACTTGCAAATGCAAAGTCGTTAGAAACCTAAAAAAACTATACAAAAAAGTATATTATGCAGGTGATGGTGCATCTGATTTTTGTGTATCAAAAATGCCAGATGTAGTTTTTGCAAAAGCAGGACTTTTGGAATATTGCAAAAACAATAATATAAATTGCATTCAATACAAAAACTACGCAGACATAACAGAACAAATGCTATGTTGCCATATCAATATCTAATATACTAATAACAAACTAAAATAATACCCTAATTAAAGTGAAATACTATTAGAAAATTTTTCAACATGTTCCCTAAAATTATCAATATATTTTTTGTAAGAATCAACCAAAACTTCAAACTCATTTTCTGGCATACTTTCAAGAACATTATTTTCTAATTCAATAATAGGCATAATATTTTCAGACATATAAACACGCCCTCTGTCTGTTAAAAATATATGCATATTAGGATATTTTCCTGCTTTAAGTTCAATATATTCTTCTTTTTGTAATTTTTTAATAGTTGAGTTTACTGTCTTTTTATTGATATAACTTTTTTCAGCAATATCTTTTTGCAAGCAACCTTCACCCAACTCTAAGATTGAAGACATAACAATAAAAACACTTTCAGGAACATTTTTAGATAATAACAATTTTTGATAAATATTACTAATTTCACTGAGCATGTTATTTATATGTCTAAGTTTTTCATCAGATGTAATAGTTGTTACCATTGAATTTTACCTACATACAATTATATAAATAAATCTACTAACACAATATAATAATAACATGATAATACAAAATTTAACTAAAAAATTTTCATTTTTTTAAGAAAAAAGTTTACAAAACTAAATGGTCTGTCGTCAGACCATTTACATTTTAAATTTTGCATGATATGTTAGAAACATCAAAATGAAATAGCAAAGTAAAAGGTTAGTGAGGTATAAACATGATTTGCTTAGATAAACAACAACTTACAGACGAAGAAGTTAAAGAACTAGATGCTGAATATGACTCGTATGGTGATACAGTTCATTATTCACCAGACCCAAAAGTTTTCAGAGGTTGTGAAGGTTCATACATGTATGACTCAAACGATACTCCTTATCTAGATTTACAAATGATGTATTCGGCTTGTAACTTTGGATACAGAAATCAAAGAATCAATGATGCTGTATTAGACCAAATGAATACAATGCCACAATTATGCCCAAAATATTTATATGATTATAAACCTATGTTAGCTAAAAAAATGGCTGATATGAACTATAAGAGATTCGGAGAAAAAGGTAGAATACACTTCAATGTAGGTGGTGCACAAGCTAATGAAGATGCTCTTAAAGTTATCAGAAACTATACAGGTAGAAATGCTGTATTTGCGTTCCAAGGTGGTTATCATGGAAGAACAATCGGTGCGACTTGTATGACTTCAAGTTTCAGATACAGAGAAAAATATGGACACTTCGGTGACAGAGCACAATTCATTCCATTCCCTTATTGTTTCAGATGTCCTTACGGTATGAAATGTGATTCTTGTAATCATTTCTGCGTAAAACAAGTAGCAAAAATGTTTGAAAGTGAATACAATTCATACTACGATCCAAAAACTGGTGAATGTGAATACAAAGCATTCTACTGTGAACCTATCTTAGGTACAGGCGGATACATTAATCCACCAGAATGGTATTTCAAAGAATTAAAACAAATCTTAGATGAACACAACATTATGTTCTGTGTTGATGAAGTTCAAATGGGTATGTTCAGAACTGGTAAACTATGGGCTATTGAAAACTATGGTGTAACTCCTGATATTATGTCATTTGCAAAATCAATTACAAATGGTATGAACCCATTAGCAGGTTTCTGGGCTAGAGAAAAATTCATCGCTCCTGATGTATTCACACCAGGTAGTGCTCACTCAACATATTGTTCAAATCCATTAGGTGTTAGAGCTGCTTATGAAGTAATGAGCATCGTTGAAGAAGATGAAAAGAAACTAGAACATGATATTCCAATTAAGAGTGCTAGATTTATGAATGGTTTAAAATACCTTCAATCTAAATATAATTCAATTGGTGATGTTGATGGTATCGGTTTCGCTTTAAGAATGGAATTAACTCAAAAAGACGGTATAACTCCAAACAGAGAATTATGTGATGCACTTCAAGAAGAAGGTTTAAAAGGTGACTTGTCATATAATGGAAAGAAATGTGGACTTGTTCTTAACAATGGTGGTTTCTATAAGAACATTATTACACTAGTTCCTCAATTGTACATAACAGAAGAAGAAATCGATATGGCAATTGATTTGTTTGACCAATTATTTAGCAGGTTTGAAAAATAATGACTTTAGATTTTGAACTTATACATGACAATAACACAGCACGTCGTGCCGTGTTATTGTTTCATGGAATGACTGGAAGTCCATACGAATTAAAAAAATATGGACAACATCTTTATGCTCAAGGATATGATATATATGCAGATTGTCTTCCTGGACACGGAGACAAAGTAGAGGAAATCTATACTGTAAAATATCAAGACTGGTTAGAGTTCTCCTATAAAAAGTTTGAAGAACTTTATGCAAAATATGATGAAGTATATGTTTCAGGTATTTGTTTAGGCTCTGTATTAGCGATTGCAGTTGCACAAAAATATCCTGACAAAGTTAAAGGTATTGTTGCACTTTCTACAACATTATTCCTTGACGGTTGGAGATTACCTTGGTACAGTTTCTTATTACCAATAGGGTTATCAACTTTAATTAGATTTTATTACACATATCCTGAATGTGATCCTCATGGAATAAAAAACCTTAGAACGAGAAATATCGTTAAAAAGTTGCTTCAAAAAGGTGATGTCGGTATGAACGACTTTCCTATGACTTGCATTTTTGAACTATTCAAACTTTCTAAATATGTAAGAAACAAAAAACGTATGAAAAAAGTTGTAGCACCAATCTTGCTAATCCACTCAGAAGAAGATGATTTAGCGAGTCCAAAAGGTTCAAAAATCACATACAATATGATTTCATCAGAAGATAAGCAACTTATTATCTTAAACGATAGTTACCACATGGTACTATATGATAATGAAAAAGAATATGTATTTAAAACGGCTAGTGATTTCTTTAATTCACATTCAGAAGTCAAGGAGTGCGTTCTATGCTAATGACAATACTTAAATATTTTTATGCTATAAACGCAACATTATTAGCAATTTCAATAATTTATGGAAAAATGTTTGTATTCCGTAAAAAAGATGCAATGTTTGTTTCAAACTATTGTGCAGGTATTGCAGCATTTATGGGAATATATGTATTACTTTCTTTGCTATATGCCGGTCTACTTTCTGGGGCACTACACAAAGGAATTATGCTACTATTTGCATTTTCACCATTCATACTTGGACTATCAGCAAAATATCATACAGAAAAATATTTCACAGCAGTACAAATATTGCTTATTGCATTAAGTATTACATATATTTTATAAGGCGAAATTATGAAAACAGTATTTCTTGATTTTGACGGAGTTTTATTTGATACACTAAGAGAAGCCTTTGTTTTATGTCGTTATGCATACTCAAATATAAATATTTTTGAACCAATAAATGAAGATATTTATAAACTGTTTTATAAATACAAATTTTTAGTATTCAATTCTTGGCAATATTACTATATTATGAAATTATTATCAGAACACAACTATACAAATGATAATGACTTTATAAATCAATATAATCAATTTATGCAAAATAGAGATACAAAAAAAGAAGAAATTTTTGATAAAAACTATTTATCAAAACGTCTTGATATGATGAATAATCATAAAGAATTTTGGAACTCGTTGGAAACTCCATTTCCATTCTTTAATAAAATAAAAGAATTGTATAATGACAACAAAATCGATATAATAATCGTTTCAAAAAAGAATAACATTGCAATAAATACGAGATTAAATCAATATAATTTAATATTAGAGCCTAGTAAAGTATTTGCAAAAGAAGAACTGTTGCAATACAAAACAAAAGCAGAATTCATCAATGAATATATGATAAAAAATAATATAGCAACATCATTTTTTGTAGATGACAATTCTAACAATTTGCGACCTTGTAAAAACTATCCACAAATCACACCTTTATTGGCTAATTGGGGTAATATAGCAATTAATGAAACAGGTTTAAGTTGCAAAGAAATAATCAACATACTGCATAAGTAAATATCATTATTAAATTTATTCGTTTATGATAAAATAAGAACAAAAGGAATAAATATATGAGAGTAGCAGAAATACATAATAATAAAATTGTTCTTGAAGAACGTCCTAAAATAGAATTGGAAGACAAAACAGGTGCAATCGTAAAAGTAATCGGTTGCGGTTTGTGTGGTTCAGATATTGTAAAATTCAGAGAACATATTTCAAAAGACGGCACAGTATTAGGTCACGAAATTGTTGCTGAAATAGTAGAAATCAATTCCAAAACAGGGTTTAAAATTGGAGATAAAATCGTAGCATCTCACCATATACCTTGTTTTAAATGTGCATATTGCAAAGGTGAAAGTTATTCAATGTGCCAACACTTCAAGTCTACAAACATTCGTCCAGGAGGATTTAGCGAATACGTATATTTAAGTGAAGAACATCTTGAAAACGTAACTCACCCAATGCCTAAGAACTTAACAGAAGAAGAAGCAGCATTCTATGAACCATTAGGTTGTTGCGTACGTGCAGTAAAACGTGCAAAACTTGCACCTCAATCAAATGTACTTGTAATAGGTTTAGGTACTATCGGATTATTGATGGCACAAGCATTAAGAGCATTTGGTATGAATGTTTATGGTTGCGATATTATGGACGATAGAATTGAACTTGCAAAACAACATGGAATAAACGCTTTTAATTCATTAGATGTTGAAGTTGCACACAAATTTATTTACTCAAAAACAGATGAAATCGGTGCTGATTGTATATTTATGACATCTGGAGCAGATGCTGCTATTCCATTAGCATTACAAACAGTTAGACTTGGTGGTAAAATTCTTATTTTTGCTAGCACACCTAAGAATATGGGTTATGCAAATAACGAAATTTATTATAAAGAATTAACAGTACTTGGTAGTTATTCACCAAGACCAGTTGATTTGGAAACATCATTAAAACTTTTGACAGATAAAGAAGTTGACGTTAAAAACTTGTCAACTATTTATCCTATAGAAAAGATTCAAGATGCATTTGACGATACAATCTCAAACAAAATAATGAAAGCATACATAAAATTTTAAGGAAACATAAATGAAAGCTGTACTATTTTACGGACCTGAAAATATAAAATATGAAGATGTAAGACTACGTCCACTAGCAAAAGGTGAAATTTTGGTAAAAATTAAATCAGCCTTGACTTGTGGTACTGATGTTAAAACATATAGACGTGGTCACCCTGTATTGATTAAATCTATTCCATCAGGATTTGGACACGAATTTGCAGGCATCGTAGAAAAAGTTGGCGATGGTGTTGATAACCTAAAAGTTGGCGATAGAGTTGTTGCGGCAAACTCTGCACCTTGTGGAGAATGTTTCTTCTGCAGACACGAAGAATACAATCTTTGTGAGCATTTAGACTTGTTAAACGGTGCTTATGCTGAATATATTATCGTTCCAGAACGAATTGTTCAAAAAAACACTTTAATATTGCCAGATGATTTAAGTTTTGATAAAGCAGCATTTTGTGAACCTTTAGCAAATGTTGTTCACGGTGTAGAAAGAACAGAAATTAAAGCAGGTCAAACAGTTGGTATTATAGGTATTGGACCAATTGGCTTGATGTTTGCGAGATTAGCAAAATTGAAAGGTGCAAACGTAATTGTTGCAGGTAGAAACCCATTAAAACTTAAAATGGCAGAAGAATTTGCACACGCAGACGAAATTATTGACTTGAAGAAATATCCAAACCCAGAAAAAATCTTCAAAGAATTTACAGAAGAGAAAAAAGGTTTAGATGTTGCTGTTGAATGCGTAGGACTACCGGAAATTTGGGAAAGAATATTCTCTTGCGTAAGACCTGGTGGTACAGTACATTTCTTTGGTGGTTGCAAATCAGGTTCAACCGTTTCAATTGATACAACAAGAATGCACTATGGCGACATCAAATTGATGAGTGTATTCCACCACACACCAAAATATTTTAGACAAGCACTAGAATATATCAAATCAGGTGATGTTGAAGTTGAAAAATTGATAACAGATACTTTACCATTGAAAGATGTTGAATTTGCAATGAAACAACACATTGCAGGCAAAGCAATTAAGTTCTTAATTAAACCGTAAGTTTATATATTTCATCAAATACTACAGGCAAAAAACCTGTAAAATAGTTGTAAGTCAGGCTCCGCCTGACAAAGATATAAATATAAATTGTTTAATTATTTCGCAACATTTCTTTGATTATATTATTTTCAATAACAAATAATGAATACGTCACTGCGAGAAGTGAATGAAATGAACGACAAAGCAGTCCAGAATAGTCATGCTGAATTTATTTCAGCATCTATTTAAAAGAGATTCCGAAACAAGTTCGGAATGACTCTTTATTGGATTACTTCGTCGCTTCACTGTCTTGGATTATTTAAAATTTCAAAAAATCGTGGTTGTGCTCCTAGTTATGGGCTTACGCCCTACCAAAAATTTGCTTTGCAGTCAAAGAAATAAGGCAAATTAAATTTATACTTACATTTCTTCCCAAATTATGCTTCTTGCATTTCTACAACCCAACGATAATATTTATCACCACCACGCAACTCAACTTCTTCTAATCGTTTATCCAACACATTAAATTCAGTTCCTTTAGGATAAATAACTTCAAAATGTCCGTATTGGAACGTGTGGTCTGTTGCACTTGCTATATTTGCAGCCTTTGAAGTCGCTGATTTAGGGTGAATAATAAACTTCAATTCATTTGCACTTGTATCGCAAAAATCAGCATCATGAGCACTACGTAAATCCATAGAACAACTTTGTTTAGATGGTGCTACATACTTTTGACCAACTTTAAAGGTTTCATCAATATATTTTTCTGCATCATTAACCGTTGTTTCACCAGTTCTCAATCCTGTTATATTCATCCATCTTGCAACAGGAGTAATTGTTTCTCTTTTGTGACCATCTCTAAACAAATCTGTTTGAGAATTATATCTAGGGAATGCTTTAGATAACAAAATATGTTCTACATCTTCTGGCAATCCACCATCTTTTGCTTCACTTGTATAACCCCTTGTCCAGAAATTACAAGAACCTGATAACTTCTGCAAGGCTTCTTCTTTTGACTTGTCCTTATATTCTTCAGGTCGCCATTCTTGCAAAATTTTAAGTTCATCATCAGTCAATTCAGCCTTTGGTGGCTCTACATCTGAATAATGAATATTATCTCTAATCCTTTTAATATGTGCTTCATTTTGTAACTCCACATTAGATTTATGGGTAGAAATCAAACGTTCAATATATTCACTATATTTTTCACCTTCTTTTTGAGGTATTGTCTCTTTTAAAGTTTCAACACCATCAAACAACTGTCGTCTTGAACGAAGTTCATATTTTGCAAAATCTGATTCATAAGGCAACAAATTTGAACTACCACTAATACCCTTTATTTGAGTATCATTAAGCGAATTTTTCTCTGCTATTGTTTGATATAAATTTTCAATTTTATCTTGAGAAATTCCTTTATCTTCAGCCTTTTTAAGTGTGTTCACAATACCATTTTCAAAAACATTTGGTTGATTTATCTCATCATTATAACTTATGTGACTTTTTAATTTTTCAGCACCTAATTGTTCATCAAAATCTTTAAATAAATCATCTTTAATCTTATTTTCTGCATTTTCTTGGGCTATTCTTGCAGCCTCAGCCTCTTTTTCAGCCTTAATTTTAGCCTCTTGTTCTGCTTTAGCCTTTGCTTCTTGAACGGCTTTTTCTCGAGCCTCATGTTGAGCCTTAAGAGCCTGTTCTTTAGCAATTCTTGCTTCCTCTGCTTTTTTTAATTCTTCTGCTCTAACTCTTTCAAGTTCTTGTCGTTTTAATTTTTCTAACTCTTCGGCAGATTTTTTAGCATTCTTCGCGGTTATTTTTTTCTTAGCCAAAACACCTATCGTTGTTGCAGCAATAGCACAACCAACAATTGCACCCCATTTTAGTAATTTTGACTTTTTACTATCGTTTTGAGATGAATCATTTTTATTTATTTCAACTGTATCATTTTTAAGTCCATAATTATTTGGCTTGATGGCATTTTTATGAAAACCATTAGATTTAATATTATTAGAAACCGTTGAAATAGATTTAAAATTGATACTTTCAGAAAAATTCATAAAATACCTATAATAAACTAACCTATACATAGATAAACGAAATTTTTAATAAAAAATTGCCTTGATATTAAGGAATGTAAAAGATTGGTTAAATATAAATTACTTAACCAATCTTTATCTTTTATATCAAAAATTTTCTTTATTCTGCTAATTTGTTATTTTTAAGATTATCAACAGTTTTTATAAATTTATTTAAACTCTCAAGTTTATCATTATCATTTTCATTTTCTTGAATTATTCTAGGTTGTTTAAGTTTTTCTTGAGACTTTGCACTTTCTTTTTTCTTTAATATTTTTTGTTCTAATTCTTTTAAATCATCATTGATATTAATATCACCAACTTGTGACCAATAACCTTCTGCACCTAAATCATCTTTACCGACACCTGGTTTTGTTTCTACCCATGTATATTTAGATTTCGAATCTTTATCAAAATATCTATTTACTTTATTTGAAAAATATTCCTTATCGAATTTTCTAACTGCAAATTCATGGTGTGTTGAAAACACATCAGCATTGTTTGATTTTGAAAAGAAATTCTTTATTCTATTTAATACACCAGATTTTTGATTTGCTTTTGCATCTGAATCTATATAACGAACATCAAAAGAATAAAGATAATTACCCTTTTGACAGCCTTTTTTAATTTTATTCACATCCATATTGATTTCAACATCATGATTTTTTATGAAATTCTGAACATTTGGATTGTTTTTGAAAGCTTCCAACATTTCTGTACCTTGTTTAGGGAAATTTTTAAAATTCTTATAATTAACATTTTTTACTGACTGAAAATTAACGTTATTATAACGGTTGATATTATTATTAATCAAATTCATAGATACACTACCTTTCAAAATTTTTCATACAACTATATAATTCTTCTAAAAATAAATATTTTCTTATCTTTAAGTAATTATTTACATAAGTACATAAAATTATAATGCAAAACGACTAGTACTAATTAGTACTAGTCGCTATTTTTCAAATTAAATTGTGACTACTAAACTACATAACTTACAGGGTGCGTTTGCTTCTTTTTACCACCAAAAAGTGAAGTAATGCTTTCTTTTAAACTAATAATACCTTCATAAATTTCTTGGTTCGACAAACCTTCATTCACTTTTACCTTTGGTGCAGACGTACATGCAACTTGTGGTTTTGCTAAACAACTTGCAGGTAAAATGTCTTTAGAAGTAAAACTTGCCATTTGATAGGGAAATAATACTTTCATAATAAACACCTCGATTTAGACCACTCATATTATAGCATATAAAAATATTTTTGCAAGTCTAAAATTCAATAATAATGTACATTTTAGCCATTTTTAAAGTGTAACTTTTACAATTCTAATCGATATAATTCAGATAT
>ERZ1034925.664-NODE-664-length-14069-cov-6.820751_pt1 | contig 14069 bp, 23 predicted proteins | sample MGYA00520687_ERZ1034925 | MGnify/ENA primary metagenome ERZ1034925 (study PRJEB33766, sample SAMN09781758) | gut metagenome | biome: gut microbiome | host: Homo sapiens | place: Madagascar | study: EMG produced TPA metagenomics assembly of the PRJNA485056 data set... | reverse complement strand
AGTTAGACAAGTAATATAAGGTAGCCGCCCTTTTTAGAGAGCGGCTACCTTTTGTTTTTTTCGATATGTAAAAAGTCAGTATAGTAAAAAGGTACAAGAAATAAAATCGAATAATTAAGCAAGTCTGCTTCGATGGCAGTTATTATCTCCCACTACGGAAAGATAGTAACTGCCTTTCTTTGTATGAAAATATTCTGAAAGGAGTTACAGGAAAGCATTCATTTCTTTGTACAAACGTACAAAAACAATTTGTTGCCTACTACGGCAGAAAGGGAAAAAAGAAAATAATGAGTTATGATATCATGTACAACAATATTTGCATCGCATCCAAAAGTGGTATTACGCCTGTGATTCTTTGTGGCCCCAGTAATGTGTGGGACTGTGACGGTCATGGTCGAAATACGCGTCGAACGCGAAGCTGGAGCTGCTATGCTAATTTCATTGGTGTTTCTCCGCAGGAGTTCATGGATGAAGTAAATAGCCATACAGGAGGTCCCTACCAAGAGCATTGGATGAAAAACGGAAAGTGGGTTGATGATAAAGCCCTTATCCGTTGGGCAAAAAAGATGGCTGCAAACGCCTGTCCTATTGAAGACATCCTTGTTTTTAACGGTATGCGAAGCGCAAACTGTTATGTTTCTGTATGGGGAGAAAAGGCATTTGGAAGCGATAGTTGTACTGCTTATGTGAAAACCACCGAACAGTTTGATGAATGGATTTGCAAAGCCAAAGAATTCATTGCTGCACAAAAGGCCAATGGTAAATATGCGTACCCGCATATCAAATTCGACAAAGAAAACATCATTTCTCCTAATTTTGGAACATCCCCTGTGTACATCAAAGGTACTATGGGTCCCAAAGGAGGGTACGCCTATGTAGAAAAAGCTGACAACCATGGTGTCGAGTATTGCTTCAACCAAAACCATGCAAAGCTTTTTAAACAAAGCGAAGCAAAAGAAATCATCAATAATTATCTCATCCCATACGGGTATGATTCGTATTGCGTGAAAGCTTCTTTCCCGGCAAAGAAATTTGTTGTAAAAGTAAGTGATGGGAGAGAAACGTATTACGTAGCAAAGGTCACACCCAAAGAGATAAGCTTTACTCGTATCATCGGAAACGCAAAGGCTTACACCACGGAAAGTGCAGCCAACAAAACAACCGATAGAGTTGGGAAGGCTTTAATTCCGCAAGGAAAAACCGTTGAATGTATTTTGTACAAGGAGGCGTAAAACGCAAAAAAGTTGAATTGCAAGAACAAAAGTCCTCTTTCTAAATGGTACTATCTGTGCCTGTACTTCATGTACGAGCTGGACAATTACGCTAATTTCTGAAAGGAGCTATCATAATGGCTGAATTTGACAAACCTTATAACAAAGCATACGGATTCTGGCACGTCACCACCGAAGGTGACTGTGAGGGTCGGTCCACCACTGACCTTGGTGTCTTTGAGGGAAATATCGATACCATCGCGTTGGCGCTCGCTGACAGGTGCTACTATTACGCCCTCTACTTCACAGCCGTAGACCCAACCGACTACGACGAGACCCCGACAAAGGATGAAATCAATATTTCCATTTCCGGCGCATCCGGCTTGTATGACATGACAAAGGAAGAGCGTTTGGACGCGATGCGGAATATGCTGAAAGACCGTCCCGTCTTTGTGCGGGATGGCGACCGCGCCGATACCTTCATCATCAGCACCAAGCAGGAATCGCGGGAAAAACGCAGGCAGAAGGTTCTTGATAAACTGACTGCCGAAGAACGCGAACTTCTCGGCGTTTAACAAGGTGGTGTAAAATGCAAAAGAAATCGAATTGCAAGAACAAAGGTCCTCTTTCTAAATGGTACTACCTGTGCTTATACTCATTTGACCCTGAGCATTTGGTACGAGGTCCTTTTGAATCTGAAAAGAAGTGCTGGACGGCAATGCGCAAGGAAGCAAAAGAAGAATTTCGCATTGATTTCGAGGAAAATGAATACCAGTGTAATCTGGCAGAAGACTCTCAGTCGGGTGAAATCACTCTGACAAATTTCTTCAATGACCACACAAATGAAACAAAATGGGTTTTATTCGAAATCAAGGAGTGAGGAGATAATAACATGTTTAAAATCTACAAGAGTAAGGACAAGGCTTACTATGTAATTGTAACCAAAGAAAAAAATATTGTTGCTGAGATTTTCCGCAAAACGAGCGAAAGCGGCAATACTCTGAACCTTCATGAAGAGCATCTCGATTTGTGCCGTGCTATTCTTGCGGTACAAAAAGAAGGATATAGCATCTTGAAAGTTGTAACAACTGCAAACAACTATCAGGAAGCACTTCCGTATCTGGAATGGCCTGAATACATCGAGGCTGTAAAGCATCCAAAAAACGATATCGACGAGGCGGTACTTACATCCTACTATGATTCCGGCGCAGCATTCCAGATTCCGTGCAAAGTGAATAAGACGACACATGAAGTTTTCGACTTTGAGTGCTGCGCAATGCCGGAAGATAATGATAGCTTTGAGCACGCGGAAGTAGAAGTCGATGATAGTGATTATCCTCTAAATTACATCGATTCCATTATGGATGAGAATGATGTCGATGATGCGCTGGATGAATACTACAGAATTCAGCAAAACGAGGAATATTGGCAGAGCTTTGAAGGCAGAACGCTGGAAAGTGCAATTCATGAATGTCGTTGGAAGATTCTTAGAGATGCCATCATCCAGCGCGGTCATGAAGCTGTCGCAGACTTTGTTGGCACAGACATCAGCAGCTCTAGTTATGAGCGTTTGATGGATGAAACCGAAGCTCAGATGCCTACGGAGGAATTCGAAAAATTCTGGGAAAAGTATATCTAACAACTAATGAGGTGAAAACAATGGGAGTAAAATTGAAGTATCCTGTATGCCTTGAATTTGACGAAAACGAATTTGTTGACATTACTGATTTCAGAGGCTATGCTCGGTATATGATGTACCCTGAGCCTGTTGGAATTGTATTGAGTGACGAACTCAATAACATGGCAACTCGTGCAGTCAATGAAAGACGAGTGACCATCGATGAAGCATTTAGCAAACTGGTTAAGCGCGATTCTCATGGTCACATTGATTATGGGTACAGCGATGGACTCGATGGCTTCACCTATGGTCAGGAATTGCTCTTTTTCTGCGATGAAAACACAGCAAAGCAGCTTCTTTTTAAAACTGCTTGATTCGAAAGGCAAAGAGCCGTCTACTTTTAGGTGGGCGGCTCTTTGCCTTTTAATATCTATAACTGAAACTGTATAAGTAAAGCTAGTATAGTATCAAAGTACAAGAATAAAAATCAATTGCATTCAGTAATCCTGCTTTGATAGTAGTTATTATCATCCTTCGTGAGTAGGAAGATAATAGCTGCTTTTCTTTGTACAAGAAAAAATAAGAAAGAGGTGAAATTCAAGTATAGCACTATCAAAAATGATAGCACAATCCCCATATTGAAAGGAGAAAAATATGGAAATTGCATTTCGCGTAATTCCTGAAAGTAACATGTATCGAAATTATTTTGCTCAACAGAATGAAGAAAATAAATTTATTCAGTTGGCAACTGAGTTTCTGAACAAGTATTTTGAAAAAGACAACAATCACAAATTCAGTTTGCGCTCACAGCTTACCATGACCCTTACGGATGCAGAGCATGAAAAATTCAAACCTCAACTTTGCAAAAAGCCTGATACCAGCGGAAGGTATACGTTATGGGTATTCAAGCAAAAATCCGATATCAATAAGAAATGGCAAGAAGAAGTCTGTAAGTATATCAATGGGAAGAGACTTGACGCAAACCGCTTTTGGGCATTCGAGTTTCCCGGATATGGCAGAAAAAGAAGCGTTATGTGGGATGATTGTTGTGGGAACGTTTATGGATACTATTCTGTTTCCGATTCCAGTGCTACAGAAGAAAATCTGACAGAGGATATTGAGCGGATTAAGTTGAGCCAGTATTTTTTAGCAAAAGAGACTTACGAAATATTGGTCAACAAAATCAGCCCCGTTGTAAAGGATAACGTAGGCTTAGAAAGCAACGATTACGCTATCAAATTTGTCAATTCGAACGGCAATGAAGAAACTGTTGTTTTTACAATTACGCCAAATCCAAACAAACTTGCTTCGGTTTCTGCAAGAGAATTGATTGGGTTATATTGGAAATTCTGCAAAGAACATAAATATAACCCGGAAAAAATTCGAAATGTAGAATGCGTTAATGGTCTTTGCGAAAATTAAAATGTAAAATACGGAGGTAATTTCCTATGGTAACAGAAAACATCTTGGACTTGAATGACATTTTGCGCAAGGAAAACCACCATTTCTGTTGGGCTACCAGCGTTGGTGATTTTGCGCTTCCCGGCTTTGAAGGGAAAATGCGTGGTTTAAGCGCAAATGACTTACCTGCACTCCCTGCAGCAATTGCTGGTGTTATGAACAATGATAGCGGCTTCTACGAAAAGGTCGTAACCATTGAAGGTGAAACAGGTCTTTCCATCCATGTCCTATACGACTACGATTGGATTAAAGACATTGCAGATGCAAATACGTTCTTGAATGACATCATTCTCAACGTTTTTGGCGCTGTACTTCCTGCTTTGGCAGTTCGCCTTCGCGATAGCATCCGCAATGCACTACGCAGCGATAAAAACATCAACTGGCATATAGAATTCACGATGCTGACGGGATTTGACACAGACCCTTTTGGACATGAAATTGTCATTTTTGTCCCGTTTGACACCGCTGACCTTGATAGCGCCGCACTATTTCACCAGAAAGAGTACACTATTCGCGCTATCGAAAAGACTCTGTCGGAAGTAGCATACAATGCAGAGTTTTTCAACAGCTATATCAATGGTTTAGTTCAAGCTGTGTGCAGAAACGTTAAAATGGTTGAACAATAAAGACACTGGTCGTTTTGCCGATGGCAAATACAACGATGTCTTAGTCAAACTTTTAGCGGAAGAAGCCAAAAAAGTAAAAAAACAACATCTGCAAAAAACGCGGCAACACAAAGAATATGCTCGCTTTTTGCAGATTTTTTAGGAGGAAAAGACAATGATTGTTCGTAATATTAAGTGGGATACAGATAACGACAAGGAAGCATTTGCTTCGCTTCCACAGGAAGTAACTCTTCCTGATTATCTCAATCCGTCAAATTACGAAGATAAAGAAGACTTTCTCGATGAAGTATCTGATTGGCTGAGCGACGAATATGGTTTCTGCCACTTCGGATTCGATGAGCCAGTGGAAGAATAAGGAGGCTGTCAATGTATAAAATTCTCGAAAATGAGCACCTGTTCCAAGTGAAATTTTTGACGGGGACAAAGAAAACTATCCTTATTGATGAAAAAACATGCCGGAAAGTTCCGGATAAAGAACTCGATGCCATTCTGTTTGAGTTATGCTGCGCAATCAGTGTAATTGAAGCTAAAGGTCACATCATCACAAGCGTTGTTAAACTCTGTGATGATGGTAGTACACCGCGTGTAGCCTACCGAAGCACCAAAGAGTATCGTAAAGCCAAACAGATTCAGAATACTGTTTCTGTACCAACTCGTATTGAACGCGTTCGTACGATGGATAAATTTCATCTTGGCGTGTTACTGAACGATATTCGCTGCAACTCAGAAAACTATCCGCGCTGCCATATGGAATGGATTGACTGGCTCAACGGTTCTCCCAAAGGGACTGTTATCGGAAAAGATTTTTAACAGAAGGACGATAAAAAATGAATAAAACGGACGAAATCAAACTCGGTTCCCACATGTCTGAATGCGCGTATTACGAACTAAAAGGGAACGAGAAAGTAAAAGATAGGTTTCATAACCCATTCTTCAACGGATTTGCTATTGAAGAAGAGGTAGCCCATTACTTTGCTTTCAAATACGGGTTTAATGAAAAGCTCGTTCGCGTAGTAAAAAATGTCACTGTGTATGAACCTCTTTGCAATGGCTCGTACAAGAAACACTATTACAATCGTGAACCTGTGTATATCGATGAAGCACATAATTATGCTCGCTTTGATACTTTTTCTTTTCTCGGTAATAAGCATTGGGAATATGTAAACGGACAGCTTTTCTTCTATGAAGATGAACGTGACAGCGAGGAGAATGGAAAATGACAACATGCTATATCGGTGAGCTCTTCAAAAGTGGAAATCTCCGTGTAATTTTCTGCAAATATGATGGTTATCCTGCTCATACAGGGAAAATGCTTCTTGAACACTATAATTCCCATAACCTTGCCAGCTCCTTGATTGCCATCGGAAACTTGTCAATGGTCGGTGAGCGTTTATCTCCGGATAAAGATGAACCACATACGCTGGAAAATCCTGCTTCCAATGATGAAAAAGGCTCAGTTACCATTGCATACAATCGAGATGGTAATATGCCCTATGACATCGTTTGTGAGAAGATGTTCCCATCTCTTATGGATGAAAAATATGCCAAGAAAGCAAAACAGTTCATTGAAAAAATAGCACGAAGCGAATGTATCGACTATGTATATCTTTATGACCATAGCAAAGGAGGATGGTATGTAGCCGATATCAATGGAAGACCCATCTACCATTATGATTCTTCCAAAAAGGAATGGGTCCCAACGGGTATGTGCCAAAGGAAGGGTTTTAAAAAGCTCTCAAAAAAATACCTAAAAGAACATCCGTGATTGGGTAGAAAGGAACAAAAGATGTCAGAAAACAACGTAACCAACGAAGTAGTTTATCTGCACTCTACCATTTCGAGTTGCTTCTCAAACGGCGATATCTATGCAGATGGCGATGCAGATGGTATCGTCGCAATAAAAAGAGATTAGCTGGAAAAGTATCTGTGTGAGACAAACGCAGGAGACAGTCCAATCACTCTCAAAGAGTTTCTCGATGAATACAATTCCGAAGACACAAACGAAATCATGTCGAGTGCTATTCTCGAAGGTACTATTGCCTTTACGCTTTGCACCGAAGACGACGATACTCCGGTTCGCTTCTTTGGCGATGAAGGCTGGAAAATTCGCGCATTTCTCGATTACATTTCTCAACTACTCCAAGATAACGGCTTTGAAAGAGCCTCGAAGTTCTTGGATTGCCAATTTAGGCTATAACTAATAATTGCCGCCTGTATCCATGTTTTTCATGTGGATGCAGGCGGCTTTTATTGTTGTAATTTACAAAGCCAGTATAGTATCTAAGTACAAGAATAAAAATCAAAGAAATCAAGAAATTCTGCTTTGATGGCAGTTATTGTCTCTCTTCTGTGAAAGATGATAACTGCCTTTTCTTTGTACGCAATAAAAAGCACCACAAACGGTGTCAAAAAATTATAAAGAAAGGTAAGGTAACAGCAATGAGTACATTCCAAGGAACCGGAATCTTTATTGGAGGCATCTCTACAAACACATCCGTTATCAAGCGTTTTGTAAACACAAAAGTCCTTTTTGACCTTGATAAAAGAACCAATCGTATGACGTTCAGAAATGCAGATACCAATGAAGTGATGTTTGTTACTTCTCCCGTACTTCGTTCCGAATGGAACGATGCATCTGGGAAGCAGTGCTTGTCTTTTGTGACTTGCACCGGAAGCAATTACAAAGTTTTGATTTGAGGTAAAAAAAAATGAGTAATAAAAAATTTATGTGGAATGCCAAAACACCTATGACTTCTCCTGATATGGTTGCAAAACCTATCAAGTGGTATCCGATGAACCCTGAATGGAAAAGCCGTGTTGTAGCAATGCAGCTTTTTAATGAAGATGCTACTGCAAACTGGCTTACAGACGAAATGAAAAAGACTCTTAAGGCCATGCATGATAAAATTTTGACTTTTGGAGGCGATGAGGTTTTACTCAATACCTGTGACGAAGATGCGGAGAAAGTGCTGGAACGAGGACAGTTCTTTTACGGCTCCAAGTACATGAAGAAGGGCGAAGATTGCCGTTGTCATCAGAACGCCGCCTATCTGTGGGATGCAAATCGTGGCAGATGTCAGATTGCGACCGGATATGCTTTAAGCGAAGACGGTCTGTGGCGGCAGCACTCGTGGGTTGTTCAACCGATGACTCGCACTGTAAGAGTATGGGAAACAACAGTTGAGCGCGTAGCTTATTTCGGTGTTGTGTTTACTGATGAAGAATGCGAAGAATTTTTGAAAAGAGTTTCTTGGTAAGGAGAAAAAATGAATAGCACAGAAACAAAGAAAAAAGCTATCGACATTTTGCGAGAGCTGCACGAGTCTGCCGTATATGCAAGCAACTACACGGGCTCGATTTTCGAAGATGAACGCGCAGCAGGAGAGAGCGAAACAAGCTCGATTATCGAAACACTGTGCAATTTGAATTTTGATAATATCGAATAAGGAAGTGAATTGAAATGTTAATATCCAATGCGGAATACGTGTCCATTGAGATTACACGCCGTTGCAATATGTGTTGCGACCATTGTCTGCGCGGAGATGCTGAGGACATTGATATCCAAGAAAAGTATATCGATGCATTCTTGGATAAATTTGTAAATGGCGCAGGCATTTATACCATTTGTATCACGGGCGGAGAAATCATGCTTAATATTCCCGCCATTCGTTATTTATTGGCTGCTGTCAAGAAGAGAAATATCAGCGTAGGGTCTTTTTACATGGTTACAAACGGGAAAGATTCTTCCAAAGCATTGGATTTAGCAATGGCAAGCCTTGAATGGTGGAGTTATTGCGCTGAATGTGATGGAGAGCCTGACTATGCTGGTATTTGCATAAGTTCAGACGAGTTCCATGAGGATATTTCTTCTACCGCAAAAGAAATTTTAAGCGGTTTATCATACTACCGAAATGACAAAGAAAGAAGTTATACGACAAACGGGTTACTTAATGAAGGAAGAGCAAAGAATTTAAGCTCTTCTGCCTTCAAGAAGTATGAACCATTTGAAAATGCTCTTTGCATCGAAAAAGAAAGTGACGAGCTTATCAGCGTTCACGAAGAGCAACTGTACTTAAATGCTCTTGGAGATATCGTAGCCGGATGTGATTGGAGCTATGAATCCCAACAAGAAAGAGCAATCTGTAATGTCATGGATAGCAACTGGACAGATAAGCTCTTAACAAGCAAATATTGCAATCTCTCTTGAAAGGAATTGTTAGGGTATGGAAAAAACACTGCACATGAGTATTTCCGGAGATTTTATCACCAGAATTGCTCGTTCATGGTTCTGGGATGAAAACCGTCCTTATGAAAAGAGTGAAGCGTTACTGCTTTGTGCCTTAAATGGAAACGGTTTGTCAGAAGACGAAATGAAGGTCATTTGCCGTGACATTATTGAGGGCAGAAAAAAGCTTACGGGTAATGACGTATGCGACCTTGTTGATGACGGGGTAAAAATCCGTCTCGTCACGGAGAAGTTGAATTTTTTGCAGAAAAATTCTCTTGAATTAAAAATCCGAGACGACATCATCGCACATCCGCTAAACTACATCGACCGTTTTGCAATGACAAAGGATTACTTTAAGCTGGTTGATGATATCGACAAGAATCACATTGATGGAAGCTATGAAGGTATCCGCGATTATGTTTCGGATTCACATTGGATGAGCGAAGACCCTTTACGTTTTGGTCTTTGGCTTTTTAACCGACCCGACCTTATTGCTGAATTCAATGATGGTCCATTACCTGAGCAAGTTGACAACCCAGATTTCTACAAATCCGGGTTCTGGGCAAAACTGTCCGACTGGATTGATAAAAACATGAAAGGCTCTGCTATCACCAGACGACAGAAAAATTATCAGCTCTATATCGGAACTTACGTTGATAAGCAAAAGTTCCATTCTCCTTATGGACTTGTTTCTCCAAAGGGTGAATGGTATGATTGCGGATTCGGCGAGCATACCGGAACGGCTGGGCAGATTATTTTAAAGCATCCGGATGAATTTGGTATGACAGCACACAAAGCTTTTGAAATTGCTTACGACTGTTATGCTGGTCCGCTTGACTTCCTGTATGAAAAAGGTTGGGTTGCATTACGCAATCCGGATATGGGAAAGCCTTATCTGGATATAGCTCCCGACACAAAACCGACTAAAGAACAGGAACAGACGATTTTCGAATACATTGAGCATTTTGGTCGATATGATATGGATATCACAAAAATTATCGACAGCAAAATGTGAAGGAGGATTCAGAAATGTTTCCAAGCAAAGAAGTTGTTGAAACCATCCGCGCCGAGTATCCAGCAGGAACTCGCGTACGACTCCTGAAAATGGATGATGTCCAAGCACCGCCTATTGGAACTATTGGCACTGTCTCTGGTGTTGATGATACCGGAAGTATTATGGTCAAGTGGGACAATGGCTCCGGGTTATTTGTAGTTTTTGGCGAAGACAAGGTTGAAAGGGTAAGTGATTGATGTGTATGTGTATCATCTGATGCCTTATACAAGCAAAACCCCAAATGAAATTTCTCCTCGTATTCCAACGCATGTAATGATTGGTGAGGATGATTCAACCCCAAGAATTTGTGTTTCTAAAAGCATTGATGGATGTTTGACAGCAATTGGAGCTCATGAATTCGCTATTTCGTTTTTAGCCGATACCATAAAGGAAAACGGAGTTCAAAAAGACACTCCATTGGAAAGGATATTGTTCCCATTTGTAATACGCACTTATGATGTCGGAGAACAAGATGAAGCTTTTTGGGATACCAAAAAGCTATCCGCCAGAATTCCTGATGCAAAATATACTCAAGAATGTTGGATAACAAAAGACATTGAACCTATAAAAGTTGAAATTCTCTGGTTGATAGACAGCGACTTTTCAATGAAGCCTCTAACTATTGATGGTGAATCTATGTCTTATCCTGTTATTCAAAATGCCGTATGGAGCAATACTCCTGAACTTCCAACTATCTATTTGAAATACAAATCATTTGAAATTGCTAAACGTGTTCTCCTTCAAAACGGAGAACTGGAATTAGCAGCAGCAATAAAATACAGAAATTATTTTAGAAAGGACTTTTAACATGATTTCACCTATCAGAGTTCATACACCAGATTCTTGCCACGGTTGGGGCATTGACTTCAATTACGAGCGGTCATTCTGGGATGCTGATGCGACGAACTTTGTGGTCGCTGTGCGGCAGGCAATGCAAGACAAAAAAGGTTCAGCTATCTGGTTCCACCAAAGTGGGAGTGATTCCGAAATTCATGGTCACTATCATGGTTACCAGTATTTTGAGGTCTGGGACGCATGTGCGGAAAAAGAGGCAAAGCGTATGGCAGCTATGATTGCCAAGAAACTTAATACAACCGTAAAGGAGAGTTAAACAATGTATAATCACGTACGAAAAATCGGTTTTGGTATTTTTGCCGCAATCATCCTATGCACCATTATTGGAATGCTTGTAGCAGTTTTTACCAGCTCCCCATTTGGTCCGGCATGGTTTTCCGATTGGTTCAAAACCACAAAAGGAGAACTTGTAGGCAACAAGTACACCATCACGGAGTATGACGACTACGGAAACAAAACCCTTAGCATTAGCGGCGAAAACGTAGCTGTCAGCCTTTTAAAAAATGATGCAAATTTTGACAGCTCTAGTTCCGGGTTCAAATCCGAGGTTTTGGAATTTACAATTGATAAAAAGGCTGCGTATCAGGTCGGTAATACTTGTATCATTGCAGAAGACGGACTAAATATGGTTACGGATTTCTCTATGCCAGAAGATATCGTATCTAGCAATAGTACAGGTTCTTTTATTCCGGCTGACAGATTCGTTAATTCGTGGAAAAACAAAATCGGTATGCGAAGAACCATTATTATTTCAAGTCAAACTGGTATTCCTATTGGCATCTATCAAGGGAAAAGCGTTTATGTAACTATCCCTGATGATATGCCTAAAACAACGCGTATCATTATCGATGACAAGAGTCTGTACATTCATCGTGCAAATTATAATATCTTAGATACAAGTTTGATTCAGTAGTCAACAACCCCATAGCTAAAGCAAGGGGCTTGCGTTAGTAAGCCTCGTAGCTATGGTCCGCAAGGATATGTTGACTACCCTATGCGCATTAAGTTGCGCCCCGTTATAAGCGAATAGATAGTTACCGCACAGTGTAAATCCTAGCCGTGCGCTCTAAGACAACACATCACGTAAAGCCGAGGCAAAGCCGACAGGTGTGGCTGTATTAAACCGCTTATAACCTTGGGGAAGGATTTTTACCCTCTTCGGAGGAGCGAGCAGCTTCATTTTAGCTGCAATTTTATCGAAAGGAGCATGACATCATGCAATATGTGTATGTAATTAACAAACGTGGCGAGCCCTTGATGCCGTGCTCACCCGGAAAGGCTCGTCTGTTGTTAAAGCAGCAAAAAGCGTGCGTTGTAAAACGCACACCGTTTACAATCAAGCTCTTGTACGGAAGTGCAGGATACAAGCAACCTATCACACTTGGCGTTGATGCTGGTAGTAGGCACGTCGGTTTATCCGCATCCACAGAGAAGCGCGAACTCTATTGCGAAGAGTTTTCGCCTCGCAATGATGTAGTAGAATTGCTCTCCACGCGTAAACAGAATCGCCGTTCAAGGCGAAACCGCAAGACCCGTTACCGCGCACCGAGATTCAATAACCGTATCCACAGCAAACATAAAGGTTGGCTTGCGCCTTCGGTAGAGGTGAAAATTCAAGAGCATATTACTGTTATCAAGCGCATCTGCCGGATTTTACCAATTACTCTTGTTAGAATTGAGACAGCCGAATTCGACACGCAGCGTTTGAAAGCAATGATTGCTGAAAAGCCTCTACCTGTAGGAATCGACTACCAACTCGGTGAGATGTACGACGAATACAATGTACGCCAATATGTTTTGAAACGCGATAACTATACCTGCCAGTGCTGTGGTGCTCATACCACCACGAAGAAAGCTGTTAAGCTGCATGTACATCACCTTGAAAGCCGTAAGGTAGGTGGCAACGCTCCAAGCAACCTTATCACTTTGTGTACAACATGCCATGATGCGCTCCACAAAGGGAAGGTAACACTTAATAACAAAAAGCGCGGCAAACCCATGCGTGATGCGTCTTTTATGGGTATTATGCGTAATACACTATTGGAACGCTTACGCAAAGAACTTCGTGTCCAAGTGCAAAATACATATGGTTATATAACCAAAATGTTGCGCGAGCAAAATAACATCAAGAAAAGCCATATAAATGATGCTCGCTGCATTAGTAAGCATCCGCTGGCTGAGCCTTGTAGTGATTGCTACCGCACAAAGGCAATCAGGCATCATAATAGGCAAATTCATAAAGCGAAAATCCTGAAAGGCGGTATTCGAAAAGCAAATCAAGCTCCATATATCGTTAAAGGTTTCCGTCTCTGGGATAAGGTGCTCTATAACGGACAGAAATGTTTTATTTCGGGACGCAGGGCATCTGGATATTTTGCTTTAAGAAAACTTGATGGTACTACTATCACAAACAGTGTTTCGTTTAAGAAATTGCAGCTTTTGGAAGTTGCATCAAACTATTTAATAGAAAGGATATGAGCGCGGCAATCCCTCCCCATGCCTAAAGGCAGGGGGTATCCTTGCCGCAATTTGATGAGGTATATCCTATGGAACTTATGCCAGAATTCAAAAGCGAACAAGAGTTTGAAAAATACTTTGCAAAAGAGAATAAGACAATGGATAAATATCGTGACGCACAAGGCCGTGTTGTATTATCAGATATTCACGATTTGGAAGGTGTAGTTCAAGACTTGTTCGATGGGCATCCAGAATTTAAACATCATTTCATTTATGAGGAGAAGCCATGAGCGAAAAGAGAAACGATTACATTTCTTGGGATGAATATTTCATGTCGATTGCAGAGCTTTCGGCTATGCGGAGTAAAGACCCAAGCACTCGTGTTGGCGCATGTATCGTTCAAGATAACAAAATCCTATCCTTGGGGTATAACGGAATGCCTATCGGGTGTGACGATGATATTATGCCTTGGGGTCGAGAGGGCAGTAATCTTGACACGAAATACATGTATGTATGTCATTCTGAACTCAACGCCATTTTAAACGCAGGAAAAAATTTG
>ERZ1034925.663-NODE-663-length-14100-cov-10.437095_pt1 | contig 14100 bp, 17 predicted proteins | sample MGYA00520687_ERZ1034925 | MGnify/ENA primary metagenome ERZ1034925 (study PRJEB33766, sample SAMN09781758) | gut metagenome | biome: gut microbiome | host: Homo sapiens | place: Madagascar | study: EMG produced TPA metagenomics assembly of the PRJNA485056 data... | reverse complement strand
GTTACAATTTAGAAAATAAAATATATAAATAACCAAAAGACCGAGGGATGCGGTCTTTTTTGGTCTTTACATAAATTTTGGGCAATCAGTGTAAAGAAATGTAAATATAAGTTTAAAATATGCTGAAAGCCTGTCATAATGCCTCTATGCTATGCTATGCTATGCTGTGCGGCGCACTGTGTCAATTTTTCCGGCGTTTAAGTTTTCATGTAAATGTGTAGAAAAAAAGTAGAAAGGAAGTTTATTATGACAAATTTAAATGGTGTTGGAACTGCCTCCAGTAGTTTTACAACTTTGTATGGAGATATAAATGAAGATATTGTGAAAAGCGAACTTTGTGAACCAATTAAAATAAAAGGTAAAAATGGCACAACAACTGTTGAAAAATTCAGTTTACAACTAGATGGCGGACCAAAACCTTACGGTTCACAAAAAGTAGTTACTCTGCCGGAAAATTCTCCACTTAGGAGCTTAAATCTGGATAAATTTGAACTAACAAAAGAAAAATTCCCTATTTTGTGGGATGATGATGTTGCTCCTGGGCTTAAAAAGACGTTGAAACTTTTCAACAAAAATGGTAAAGTAATGTTTGAAGGAACAGGCTCCATTCGTCAGTTTATGAAATCTATTGCTCATATAATTCGTAAAGCATAAGCATATTAAAAATAAATAAAAACTAAAAGTTGGGCATACGTGCCCAACTTTCTTAATTTTTCGTAATTAACTTCTTGCAAAACAGTATGTTTCATGCTAATATTACCTTGTCAGACTGTCGAAAGACGTTCACAATAGTTGAGCAAAAATTAATTCGATAAGTGACGAGTAGAATGGATACTGCTGAGAAAGGTCAGTAAGTCCGCAAGAGTAAAGGAATAAAATTATGTCAATGACAGATCCTATAGCAGATATGCTAACAAGAATCAGAAATGCTAGTATGGTTGCTCACGAAACAGTTTCTATGCCAGCTTCTAAATTGAAAGAACAATTAGCTAAGTTGTTGAAAGAAGAAGGCTTCATTTCTGATTACATCGTTAAAGCTGACGGTAAGTTCAATGTTCTTGAAATTACTTTGAAATACGATGCTAAACACAAACCTATTATCACAAAATTAGAAAGAATTTCTAAACCAGGTTTGAGAAATTACAGTAAAGCTAAAGACCTTCCAAAAGTATTGGGTGGTATGGGTATCGCTATTGTTTCTACAAGCAAAGGTCTATTAACAGACAGAAAAGCTCGTAAAGAAAACATCGGTGGCGAAGTTCTTTGCTACGTATATTAGGAGCGTAGCCGCTCCACCCGTAACTTGGGTGTTGAAAGGATTTTTTATATTCTTGACTTCGTAAGTTACGTAGCCGCTCCACCTGCCTATCAGGTGTTGGAAGCGAAGAAAAGTTAGATGACTTCGTAAAAGAGTGAATATAGCAATGATTTGAACTTTTCACTTCTCACTATTCACTTTTCACAAAATCCAAACGTAATTGGTAGAAAAGTTTGGAAAAAGTACATAATATACCAAAAGGAGAAAAATAAAATGTCACGTATTGGTAAAAAACCTATCGAAATTCCTAACGGAGTTGAAGTAAAAATAGATGGACATGTTGTTACAGTTAAAGGACCTAATGGAACTGAAACAGTTACTGTTAGACCTGAAATCGCTGTAAAAATCGAAGATAACCACGTTGTATTGTCAAAAGTTGGTGAGTCTAGAGAAACTGACGCTTTATTCGGTTTGTTCAGAACTTTGATTGCTAACGCAGTACACGGTGTAACTCACTTGTTCGAAAAGAAATTGGAAATCCAAGGTGTTGGTTACAGAGCTAGCATGGAAGGTAAAAACCTAAACCTTGCATTGGGTTATTCTCACCCTGTAATTGTTGAGCCACCAGAAGGAATTACAATTTCTGTTGAAGCTAACACAAAAATTTCTGTAAAAGGTGCTAACAAGCAAACAGTTGGCGACGTAGCAGCTTTCATCAGATCAAAAAGACCTCCTGAAGTTTATAAAGGAAAAGGTGTTAGATACGAAGGCGAACACATCAGACGTAAAGCTGGTAAAGCTGGTAAAAAATAAGATAGGTGTAGGTGACGCTGAGGAACCTTACGTTTATCTTGTACCGAAATTGATTCGGTATCTTTTGAAAATTGTATCTTGCCAAAAGTTTTTAATGGTAACATTTGAAACTTTATGTCCACCCCTTGTGGGAGGACCGAAGTCTTTGATTTCGAGGTGGGGTATGATATAGATAGAATTACATGCGGAGGGTTGAAAGCCCGTTAAAGCAGTAAGAAAGGAAAATAAAATGATTAAACAAGAAATTAGAAAACCAAAAGTACAAAAAAGACATAAGTCAATCAGGGTTAAATTGGCTGGAACTGCTGAATTCCCTAGATTAGCTGTTTACAGAAGTACAAAACACATCTATGCTCAATTGATTGATGATGACAATCATGTAACTTTGGCATCAGCATCTTCAAACGACAAAGAATTGAAAGAAAAATTGGCTCACGGTGGAAACATCGAAGCTGCAAAACTTGTTGGTGAAGAAATTGCTAAAAAAGCAAAAGTTAAAGGCATTGAATGTGTAGTATTTGACCGTGGAGGTTTCTTATATCATGGTCGTGTTGCAGCCTTGGCTGATGCAGCTAGAGAAGCTGGCTTAATGTTCTAGGAGCGTAGCCGCTCCACCCGCCCATCAGGTGTTGGAAATGAAGGAATGTTAAATGACTTCGTAAGGAGCGTAGCCGTTCCACCCGTAACTTGGGGGTTGAAAGAATTTTTAATATTCTTGACTTCGTAAGTTGCGTAGACGCTTTACCAGCCCATCAGGTGTTGGTGAGATGTACAAAAGCTTAAAAGAACCGTCATTCTGGCGGTTCTTTTTTTATTCCTGAGTCATGTTCTCGTCAATAGGTTAAGGCTGGAAATTCTGCGTTATTCTGATAATAATAGTATACTTATTTCACGCAAAGTTCACAGCACATTTGACAAGCTCCGAAAACTTTTGCGGCGTGTAGGTTTTTGCGGAAACATCTGTAATGCGGAAGGTTAAAAACTTCCTTAATCGACATATCTCGAACATTCCCGATTTTTTGCGAAAGGCACGGATAAACATCGCCTTGTGGGTTAATCATCATGTTTGAATATGGGTACATACAAGGTTTGTAAATCTCTGCAACAGGTTTGTCGGCAGGTGTGTTAAAGAATTCTTCGATCTTTGCAAGTGGATTTTGTGAGTATTCAAATTTTGGTGAAAATCTGATTTTTACATTAGAATGCTTGCTCAATGAGTCCAATTCTTTGTAAACCTCTTTGAAATGTTCCATATCAAAATATTTTTCTATCGGATAATTTGCGTTGAATTCCGGCACAAAGCTATCAAATAGCACAGAATTTTGTTTCAAATTATTGTTGCGCAAAAACGAAATTGAAAGGAAGTTGAACTTTTTCTCGTCGCACATTTTGTAAAGTTTGACTAAATCATCAAGATTATTTTCTAAAACAATAGTCTTAATATCAATCATAGGGCGCTTTTTACGGGAATTCATGTTGTCAAAATTATCCATAATTTTGTCCCAAATTCCGTCTTTGCCACGGTTAAGGTCGTGGTTTTGTCCAAAACCGTCGAGTGATACTGATAAAAGCATCATTTTGCTTTTAATAAAAGCGTCAATAATTTCATCGTTTATCAAAATCCCATTTGAAACAACGTTAAGTTTTCCGTAAGTTTTTTTTGCCGTGTGCATTAAAATATCAACGAAATCCTTTCTGATAAGCGGTTCTCCGCCGACAAGCGTTACAAAAGAATACCAAGGGATTTGGTCAATAATCTTAAACCATTCATCAGTTGAAAGTTCGTCTTTTTTTCTGTCGTCGCCGACATAGCAGTATGGGCAATTCAAGTTGCAGCGGTAAGTCAGCTCAAAAAAGTAACGTAATGGCATTGGTGCAAGTCCGCTTCTGTCGTTGTATGCAGGCAATGCGTATAAATTTCTGCCTAAGTCAAATAAGTTTGATAAATTCATTTTTCTCACTTTCTTGAACTGTTTTATAACTTGAATTTGAGCTTTAAATTGTTGCCCGAGTTAGCCCCCGATAAGGATTAAGCTAACCCAAATTACTAAAATTCCTGATAGAATTCCGACGATAGATTGGTGCCAGTCGCCATATTCTTTTGCAAGCGGTAGCAAGGTATCAAATGAAATGTAAATCATAATCCCTGCAACGGCTGCCATCAATGCGCCAACCAAAACTTGTGGCAAGAACAAGCCAAAAATAAACATTCCGACAAGCGCTCCGATAGGTTCTGTAATCCCTGAAAGTGCTGCATATAGCATTGCGTAGCGCTTTTTGCCGGTTACGTGGTACATTGGTAAAGCTACTGCGATACCTTCCGGAATATTATGGATTGCGATTGCAAGCCCGACAGACAGGCCCAAAGTGATGTTTTGGGTTGTTGTGAAAAATGTTGCCATACCTTCCGGAAAATTGTGGACGCAAATTGCGATTGCGGTAAAAATTCCGGCTCTTTTTATGCGGTAATTTCTATGTGCAGGTCCGTCTGGGTGCAAAACATCTTCTGTATCAATGTGATCAGGCAAAAAGTAGTCGATTAAAATTGCGACAATCAAGCCTACGACAAATCCTGCAAGAGTCAACCATTCGTGAGTTGTCGGAAAGTGTTGAGCCAAAAGCTTTCCGGCTTCCGGCAACATATCCATAAAGGATACAAACACCATTACGCCGGCTGAAAATCCAAGTCCGACAGATAGTGCTTTTAAGTTATCTTTTTTTACAATAAATGCAATACCGCCACCGATTGCAGTTGATAGTCCTGCAAATAGGGTTATTAGCATTGCTGGGGCAAAATTATTTGGTATAATCATTAATTTCTAATTCCTTTCAAAAATTATAATAGCATAAAAATTTTCATTCCTACATTATTATTTGATGTTTTTGTGCTAAAATTGGTTAAACGAAAAGAGGCGGAATATGAGTAAATTACATATTTATTTGGACAAAGATATTAACAAAAATTTGATTAAATCTAAAAAAATTGCAGTTATCGGTTTTGGATCCCAAGGTTATGGACAGTCAATGAATTTGAAAGATTCAGGTTGTGACGTCGTTTTGGGGCTAAGACTTGGTGGAAAATCTGACGTTAAGGCTCGTGATTATGGGTTTAAGACGATGTCTATTGAGGACGCTGTTAAAGATGCAGATATTATTCAAATCCTTATTCCTGACGAAATTCAGGCGAAAGTTTATGAAGAACAAATTAAACCTTATATGAAAAGGGGGCAATATTTGATGTTTTCACATGGGTTTAATATTCACTACAAAAAAATTGTTGCTCCGGAAGGTGTAAACGTAATTATGGTTGCACCAAAAGGCCCTGGACATACTGTTAGAAGCGAATTCCAAATCGGGCGTGGGGTTCCGTCATTAATTGCGGTTTATCAAGACCCATCAGGCGATTCAAAAGAAGTTGCATTGTCTTACGCATCTGCAATCGGTGCTGGACGTGCCGGAATTATCGAAACAACTTTCAAGGAAGAAACAGAAACTGATTTGTTTGGCGAACAAGCTGTGATTTGCGGTGGTGTTTCTGCTCTTATAAAAACAGGTTTTGAAGTTCTTGTAGATGCCGGATATTCACCATATATGGCTTATTTTGAGGTTTTGCACGAAATGAAGCTTTTGGTTGACTTGATTAATCAAGGCGGTTTGGCAGATATGAGATATTCGATTTCAAATACGGCTGAATACGGCGATATGACACGTGGACCAAAAGTTATCGGTGAGCAATCCCGAAAAGCTATGAAAGACTTGTTGAAAGATATTCAAAGCGGTGCTTTTGCCGATGAATTTTTGAATGAAATGGAAACAGGTTGTAAAAAGTTCGACGAATTGAGAAAAGAAAATGCCGATCACTTGATAGAAAAAGTTGGTGCAGAAATTCGCTCTTCATTCGTTTGGGGCAACGATAATAAGATTATTGACAGAAGCAGGAATTAAGTCAGCTAAGCGGCTAGGAAACGGTAGGTCGGATTTACTAATCCGACAAAATACCGGAAGATGCAAAGAGGCATAGATGCTAAGATGCAAAGCCTGTTACCGAAAGGAAGAATAGTAGGTTGGGCTTAGCCCAACATCAAAAATCTAAACCTTAAAGAACAAAAGAAATGTAGGTCAGGAATTGCCTGACGCAAGGAAAACAGTAAAAACAAGGAAACAAACATGTACAGCACAGATGTAGATTACGAAATAGTATTATTTTCAATTGGCGACACAAAAGCCGGTACAAAGATGGGAAAACTTCAACTTAAAAATCTTGAAGATAACACAACTTTGAACTGTATTTTGTGGGAAGAAACCCTAAACCGCTTTGACAGCAAGGTTTTTAGAATTGGGAACATTGTTCGAATTGTTTCTGCAAGTTTTAACGAACGTTATAACAATTGCCTTGTGTCGGCTTTGTCGGTTGTGAAGGAGGCAAAAACAGGGCTTGATGATGCTGAGCGCGAAAAAGTTTATGCTGAACTTGTTGCATATATCGACTCAATTAAGGACGAAAAATTGAATGCGTTTTTGGCGCAGTATTTTGCGGAGCACAAAGACAAAATCAAAGTTTCTCCGGCGGCGAAAATGATGCACCACAACTACATTGGCGGACTTATGGTGCATACGCTTGAATGTTTGAGATATGCAGAAACCAATATTGAGCTTTCAGATTACAAATTCAACCGTGACAACATAATGGCAGCTTGTATGTTACATGATATCGGAAAAATTTACGAATACACAATTGATGTTGAAAACGGCACAATTGATTATGATGAAAACTTCCGCAAAGAATGGCTAACTCACTCTCAATACGGGTTTTCAATTTGTATGACAAATGGGTTTAAGGAAGTTGCTAAAATGATTGCAGCTCATCACGGCAGAAGCGACTGGGGGGCAATTATTGACTTGGATCAAAAGGATTTGGAACCGGAACTTTATTTTATCCATATTGTGGATAATTTGTCGGCAAAATTCGGAAAAATCAGTGTACATCTTTTGGAAAAAGGAGTGTAAAAATTGTCTAAACTTACGACAGAACACAATTACAGCGGAACTTTAATTTGCGTTGAAGGGATTGACGGATCTGGAAAATCTACTCAACTTGCACTTTTGAGGGACTGGTTGAAATCAATTGGGCAAGATGTAATTTTTACTGAGTGGAATTCTTCGGAATTAATCAGTCAGACTACAAAGTTGGCAAAGAAGAAAAATATGTTGTCTCCACGCACATTTTCGCTATTGCATGCTGTTGATTTTGCAGATAGGTTGAAACAGGTTATTGCACCTGCTTTGAAAGCCGGTTTTATCGTTTTGGCTGATAGGTACGCCTACACCGCTTTTGCTAGAGATGTGGCACGTGGAGTTGATCCAAATTGGGTTCGGAATGTTTATAGTTTTGCAATAAAACCTGATTTGGCAATATATTTTGACATTGACCCTAAAGATTCTATGGCAAGAATTTGTGCAAACCGTGCTCCAAAATTCTACGAGGCAGGCATGGATTTGAAATTGAGTAACGATCCTTACGAAAGCTATATGATTTTTCAGGGGCGTGTTGTTAAAGAATACAAGCAAATGGTCGACGAATTCGGACTTGTAGAGCTTGATGCGATGGATTCAATTCACTCAAAACAGGTTAGAATTAGAGAAATGCTGAAAGAGGTTTTGGCTCAAAAAGGAGTAAACTTATAATGGGACAATTCAAGACAAAACACGGATATGAAGGTTTACTTGTGGTAATTGAAGGGACAGACGGTTCTGGAAAGTCTACCCAATTGGAGCTTTTGAAGAAATCAATTCAGGCAAAATCTTATGGTGTAATGGTTTCCGAGTGGAAAACTTCAAGACTTATTGCCGGAGTGATTGATGATGCAAAAGAGCGAAATTTGCTCAATGCAACGACATACAGTCTTTTGTATGCCGCAGATTTTGCAGATAGATTGGAAAACCAGATTATTCCTGCTTTGAAATCGGGATTTATTGTGCTTTTGGACAGGTATTATTATACTGCACTTGCACGAGATGTTGTTCGAGGTCAAGATATTGAGTGGGTTAAAAACCTTTATGATTACGCACCAGAGCCTGATTTGGTGTTCTATCTTGATATGCCGGTTGATGTTTTGTTGAAAAGAATTATTGGAACTACAGGTTTGAATTACTACGAAAGTGGGCGTGATGTCGGGTTCTCTACAGATTTCTACAAAAGTTTTGAGATTTATCAGAACAAATGTCTTGAACAGTATGACAAAATGAAATCTGAGTATAATTTTATCAGTATTGATGGAACAAAATCGGTTAATGAAATTCATACGATTATGAATAACGAGGTTCAAAATATTTTGGATTCTGGTGTGCTTTATTAGAATTTGAGGGAAAATATGAAGAAAATAATTATTTCAGCACTGTTGCTAATGCTTTCTACTACTGCTGTTTGGGCAGGTGAGATGTATTCTGTTCGAGATTTGCGCAAGATGAATATTGTGGCAAATTCTCCTATTCGTAAGACGGATTTTGAGAATGCTAAGAAAATTATGCTTAGCGTTCATCAAAAAACTGCGGAAGGCGTTCAAAATGGCAAAGGTCCTTTTTATGCTGAAATTTATGATGATAACGGGAATTTGGTTGTGTCATCTTCAAACAGTGTTGTGGAAGACCAGTGCGCACTTTATCATGCGGAAGTTAATACACTTCGAAAAGCTTATGAAAAGTACAAACAGTACGACTTGGCACCTAAAAATCTTTCGATTTATGTGAATGCAGAGCCTTGCATAATGTGTGCCGGAGCAATTATGTGGTCGGGTGTTAAGACTATATATTTTGGAGTTCAGTCAAAAGATGTTGAGCGCATTACAGGGTTTGACGAAGGTTACAAGCCAAATTGGATTAAGGAATTTAAAAAACGTGGAATTACGGTTTATGGAAACATTGAAAAAGCAGCAGGTGAAAAGGTTTTAGAGGACTATGTAAACGGCGGGCATGAGATTTATAAACCAACTCGTGATGAGCACAAAAAAATTATCGGAATGCCAAATCCTTGGACGGATTGCGGAGATGATTTTAAATGTGGAAAAAATGTTGCAGGGTTTGATTTCCCGTTAAGTCTTTCAAATTATTCAATTCGTGCGATGAAAGGAATGTTTGAGATAACTTATCCGCTAGATGAAACTCGAAATGTGACAGTCCGCAAGGGTTTTGATGAATCGAATAATGGTGATAATAGCGGAGATTACAATAAATATACCCAAAATGGTGTTTATACTTTGAAAAATGGTGTGGATATAAATATTCGTGGAGATAAAGATAAAATTTATGTAATGTATTTTATGGCTGAATCGGGCGTATATTCTGCAAGATGCGAACAGGGTATGAGCAAGAAGGAAGTCGAAGGCGTATTTGACGTTATTCGTGAAGCCGAAGAGGCACGTGGATTGGAGTAAAGCAGCTAAGCAGCTAGGAAGCGAGGCAGCTAAGTGTAACTGTCACTCCGGACTATGATCCGGAGTCTGTTTTATTTTATTTTTTTGCATCACAATCAGAGCTTGAATTTTTTCAGAATTTTTTATAATATATTGAATATAGTCCCGATTTGTCGGAGTGGTACTCTGCCGAGCGGATTGTGAGCTAAGGGCGAAGGCTGGTGTCGGCTTGTCACACAAGACGAGCAGAGCCGTAGACCCGTAAATAGCGAACAACCAAGAAAGAAAAGGTGACTAAATGTCACGTTTTCTGAGAGGGTGCACAGCACTTCCACCACATTGTGACCCGACAATTATAGGGAAAATTGAATAATGATCCGTTTTGTCGGAGTGGTGGAACTGGTAGACACGTACGTTTCAGGTGCGTATGGAGCAATCCTTGAGGGTTCGAGCCCCTTCTCCGACATTAATTAGTTTTTTTCGTCATTCTGAAAGCTTAGGTGCTACGCACGTAGCCCTCTGCAACAATATTCATTCATACTTCAGTTTTTGATGATAAGCTCTTACGCACGTAGCCCTCTGCAACGACATTTATTCATATTTCAGGTTTTGGTGATAAGCTCTTACGCACGTAGCCCTCTGTAACGACATTCATTTATACCTCATATATTGGTAAAAAGTATTTGCGAGTAACGAGCATTAATTTTTCTTGCTATTCAGAATCTCTTACAAAATATAACAGACTCCGGATCGTAGTCCGGAGTGACAGTTACATTTAGCTGCCTCGCTTCCTAGTTGCATTTGTCCAGATTTTGCATCTTCGCATTTCATCAAACATCTCCACTTGAAATTCCTAAAAAATATGATATAATAAAAATATGAGTGATGTTTCTAAATTATACAAAATATTGAGGAAGAGTAAAGTTTCATTCGCAGAGTTACAGTTTGTTATAAATGATGAGCATGTGAAATCTGTTGATGTGACAAAATCTGACAATGTTTTTTATACAAAATATGATGTTCATTTGAATAATGGTGAACTCTTTTATCTGTCCGTAAAAAAGCCTCTATCAATGCTTTTGGCGATTGTCGCAAATAAAATATCTCAAAAAACTGACAATTAAGCATCTCAAAAAGTCGTTTGAGCGACTTATCCAACATTAAATGGCTTAAACATTACCTGTAGAGCTGTTTCTGTCGTCCTCAAGTTGTTTAATATCAATATTGTTGTCATCAGTGTAGGTGTTCATTACCGGAACATCGATTTCGACATTGACGTCTGCATCAACCATTTCGATATCGTTTTTGTAAAATTCTTTTGTTTTGCCATCTTCCATTTTGACAGCAACTTTCCCACTCATAAACTGCAAGTAGCAAACTTTCCCAAGTCCGTCAGGAGTCATTACTGATGAGCCGACAGGTGGCATTCCTTTTGCAGCGTCGATGTAGTTTGAGTATTCGTACGTCAAGCAGCATAACAAGCGTCCGCAAGTTCCGGAAATTTTTCCCGGAGCAATTGGCATTCCTTGATCTTTGGCAAGTTTGACGTTTATTGTGGCAAATTTTCTCAAAAAACTTGAACAGCAAAAAGGTCGGCCGCAAACTCCACAGCCCTCTAAAATTGAGGTTTCGTCACGAACTCCGATGTGGCGAAGATCAATTCTAACCCTTGTAAAAACTTGGGTTAAATCCTTCAATAATGCCCTGAAGTCAACTCTTTCAGGTGCTGTGTAGTAGAAAGTTATTTTTCGTCTGTCGAATGTAATTCTACATTGAACTAAGTTCATGTTCAATTTGTGCTGCTGAACAAGTGCTTGGCATTTGAAAAACGATTGAACTTCCTCTTTTTTGATGTCTTCAAGTGTTTGCAAATCACGTTGAGAAAGCGTTCTGATAACGTGAAACGGTTCAGGCTTGTTTTTTGAGTGCTCCCAAAGTTTTTCGATTTTAGAATTTACAATGAAAGCTTTCAAAGCTTCTTCGCCCTTTTCAGTTCTGACAAGCACCATTTGACCGTCCTCAATGTGGATTGTGTCCGGTACATTCAGAGGGTAAAATGTGTTTTTCAAATATTTTACGGCAAACTTAAACATATCTTTCTTCTTCTTTTAACTTTCTGTTCATTAGTTTTTCAAGCAATGCTTGTGGAGTAATATCTGTGTAAACAGCTTCGTAGATTGCGTTTGAAACAGGAACTTCTATGTTATGTTTCTTTGCAAGTTCGCAAATCGCTTTTGAAGTTTTTACACCTTCTGCAACAGAGCCGAGTTCAGCGAGAATATCGTTGATTTTCTTACCTTTCGCAAGCATTGAGCCTACTGTGTAGTTTCTTGACATTGGGCTTGAACAAGTCGCAATCAAGTCGCCCATACCGGATAAACCGTACAATGTAGAAGGATTTGCTCCGAGTGTGATACTTACACGAACGATTTCTGCCATTCCACGAGTCAAAAGGGTTCCGGCACAGTTGTCGCCCAAGCCCATTGTGTGTGCAAAACCTGAGGCGATAGCGATTACGTTTTTCAATGAACCGCCAAGTTCTACGCCGATTACGTCAGGGTTTGTGTAAAGTCTGAATTTCGAAGGAACATTCATCGCTTTTTGGACGAATTCTGCAATTTTAATATCTTCGCAAGCCACAGATGCAGCCGTTGGAAGCCCTGCCAATACTTCTTTTGCAAGAGTTGGACCTGATAGAATTGCAAGTTTTTGCTCTGGCAAAACTTCTTTAATAACTTCAGACATTCTCATCAATGATGGAACTTCGATACCTTTTGAAGCGTTTACCAAAATCTGCTCAGATTTAATTCCTGCTTCTTTGAGTTTTTCGCAAACGTCACGTGTTCCAGATGTTGCGATTACTGACAAAATAATGTCTGCACCTGAGATTGCTTCTTTTAGGTTTGAAGAAACTTCAACCTTGCTGTCAAGTTGAACTTCTAGCGGTTTTGACGTGTGCTTGTTCACACGTAAATCGTCGGAGATATCTTGTTCTCTGCCCCAAATCGTAATCTCATCAAAATTATTTGTTAAAAGCCATGCAAGGGTCAATCCCCAACAACCTGCTCCAAGTACTGTTAATTTCATAATCTCTCCTTTATACCGCCTGATAATTGTTCAATAGTTTCCGAAGGACACCACCGTGTTTTTTGAGTTCAAGTCTAGCTTGATCGGCGTTTACCTTCATCAAAATCATTGTAATTGCTGTTTTAATCTCCCAATCACATTTTAATAATGTCGAAAGAGCTACACTGTGTTGAGTTCTAGCAATTTCTGCCACAATTCTGATTGCTCTGTCTTTAAGTTTTTCGTTTGTTGCTTTAAGGTCAATCATAAAGTTTTCGTATGTTTTGCCGATTTTAATCATTGAACCTGTTGTCAACATATTCAAAATCATTTTTGTTGCTGTTCCTGCTTTGAGTCTTGATGAGCCAGCGATAACTTCCGGTCCGACCTCTGCACAAATGACAAGTCCAGCGTCCTCTGCAATTTTACCTTTTGAGTTGCAAGTAATTCCGATTGTTTTGCAGTTTGCGTCTTCTGCTCTTTGCAAAACGCCTTGGATATATTTTGGATTTCCGCTTGCAGAAATAACGACTGCAACATCGTCTTCTGTTAAAACATTTGCATCTTCGTAGCCTAGGTCAAAGTTGTCTTCTGCGCCTTCTACAGCTGTCCTAAAAGCTTTGTCGCCACCAGCGATAATTCCTTGAACCATGTCAGGGGAAACGCTGAATGTCGGAGGACATTCTGACGCATCTAAAACGCCTAACCTACCAGATGTTCCGGCTCCAAAATAGAAAAGTCTTCCGCCTTTTAAAAATTGTTTTGCAATCAAGTCAATTGCCTCTGCAATGTGCTCGGTTTCTTCTTCCACGGCAAGAGCTACGAGCTTGTCTTCCTCGTTCATTTTTCTAACCATTTCAACAGTCGAAAGAATGTCAATGTCTTTCGTATTTTCGTTTCTGTACTCGGTAATTACTTCACTCATAATTTTACCCTTCCCCGTGCGAATTGCACATTACAATAAACACTAAACTGATTTTAGAAGATTTGCCATTTCAATGGCCGCTTTTGCAGCGTCAGAGCCTTTGTTTCCGGCCTTTGTCCCGGCTCTTTCAATAGCTTGTTCGATATTGTCGGTTGTTAAAACGCCGAAAATTACTGGAACTTCTGTCTGCAAGCTAACTTGGGCAACACCTTTTGAAACTTCCGCACAAACGTAATCGTAGTGCGAAGTTGAACCTTTAATTACCGCGCCAAGTGTAATTACAGCATTATATTTACCTGTTTTAGCGAATTTTAAAGCTGCAATAGGAATTTCGAATGCCCCAGGAACTCTTACGACATCAATGTTGTCCTCAGAAACGCCATGACGTCTGAGTTCGTCAATTGCACCAGACAAAAGTTTTGATCCTATAAAGTCATTAAATCTTGATAATATAATACAGAATTTTTCGCTACCTGCAACCAGTTGTCCTTCAAAAGTTTTCATTTTTCTCTCCTTTGTGCATATTATACGATATATTGGTCTTTTTTACAACCTTACGTAAAGATATATCACGATTTGTGCAAGTGGTAGCAAAAAATTTTTTTACATGTTTTAGAAAGAAAAAAGAA